>Ga0302136_1000006_pt1 | contig 276871 bp, 251 predicted proteins | sample CBN3_20m_MG_FD_203116 | JGI IMG/M metagenome (GOLD analysis project Ga0302136, IMG submission 203116) | Marine microbial communities from Western Arctic Ocean, Canada - CBN3_20m | ecosystem: Environmental > Aquatic > Marine > Oceanic | place: Canada: Western Arctic Ocean | collected 2017-09-15
TACCCGCGCTCGGTGATCTGGGCCACCGCGTCACGCTTGAAGGCCTCGCTGAAATTCAGCTTACCCATCATCGCCTCCTGTCCTCAAAATTAGGATCGAAGGCGTCCAGAAATCTAGGGGCTACTCAGACCCCGATGGAGCGCGCGAATAGAGAGCCGGTTTTCTCACAAGGACCGCACCAGAGACGGGGTGAGGCTCAGTCGAGAGGTTTCCGTTGGCCGCCATGTCACCGGCTCGTCGATCTGGCCGCCATCCTTCGGCCCCGGGGCGAGGCCTCGCCGCATCACTGCCGCATTCGCTGGACAACGCCTTTCCGGGCCTTTCGCCGGTGCCACCAGAGCAGCGGACCGGTGACGGAGAGCGCGACCACCAGTAGGCCGAAAACCGATACCGCCACTTGCCACGCCCGTCCGCCGATCGCCGTCACGTGGAGCGCCATCAGCCAGCTCGTGACGGTATTGGCGGCGCGCTGGCCGGTCGGCAATTGCAGGCCCATGAAATGCCCGTCGCGGGCGTCGATGGCGATGGTCGCCGCCGTTGCGGGCGAGTCCGTCTCGGTCGGATTGCCCTGCGCATCCACAAGGTCGCGCGATGTGTGCATCAGGAAGAAGTAGATGCCGAGGTCGCGGCGATATTCGATCGCGGCCGGCTTGCCGAGGGTGAAGTCCTGCACGCCGGCCTGCCACGCGAAATAGCGCTGGCCGAGGTCCGCCGCTCTGAACCAGTCGACGGGCGGATCCATAAGGGGCTGAGCCAGCGGTGCGCGCGGGGGGCGTTCCTGATAATGCGCATAGTCGGCGAACAGGTCGACCATCCCGGCATAGATGCCGCCCAGATTGAGCGCGAACCCGGTGATCGCGAAGACCATCAGCAGCGGCCACAGCCACAGCCCGGACGCGCGATGCAGGTCGAGCATCCGTCGGGCGGGCGGGGCGGGCCGGCTGATCTTCCACGACGTAGACCAGCGCCGGACGAAGGAGCGCGGCTTCTTGCCGCTCCGGTTCGGTTTCGGCCTGGGCGGCAGAGTCAGGTACAGTCCGACGATATTCTCGGCCAGCCAGACGATGCCGAGCAGGCCGATCAGCAGGATGCCGATGCCCAGCGGGAACAGCAGGGCATAATGGAGATAATAGACGAAGGAGAAGACGCCCGAACCCTTCAGCGACGGCTGCCCGATCCGCCGCTGGCCCAGTCGCTGCCCGGTATAGGGGTCGGCGAACACCTCGTCGTAATCGATCGCGAAGGGCTGGCTCGATCGGGGGTCGATCGCCGGCATGACCCGCGAGAACAGCGATTCGTCGGGACGCTGCGGGAACTGCAGGGAGAAGAGGTGCGACCGGGGATCCTGCGCCTCCAGCCGGTCGCGGATCACGAGCGCATCGTGCAGCGTCCATCCCCGCGGCTGGGGCGTGACGACACGCAGCGGCGCGTTGACGCTACGTTCCAGATCGTCGTACCAGGCGATGATGCTGCCGGTACCGGCAATGATGACGAGGAACAGGGCGAGCGCCAGCCCCACATAGCGATGCGCCTTGACGGCGAAATCCTGGACACGCGTCGGCTTGTTCAACGTCCCGTCTCCTGCCGCGCTGCCCGGCCGGTTCGGCCGGCGGCGCCCCCTCTATCGCCAGGTCGTGCGGGCACGGTCCTATGGCGTTCGACGGTCATCGGCAGGGCGGGGCCGGTACGGAATTGCCGCGCCACCCCCATAGTTTGCAGTTTCGGCCAAGGGGGCTCGGCAGCCGGTTCAGGCGGCGGCGAAGCTGCGGCCGATGAACCAGTAGATGCCGATCATCACCAGACCGGAGGCGAGCAGGTCGACGACGATCGGTCGCGGCAGGGTCAGCCGCAGGCGACGCAGGCCGATCACGGTCAGCGTCAGGATGCTGACGACGGAAAGCTGGCCGATCTCAACCCCCAGGTTGAAGCCGACGAGCAATTCGGCCAGTTTCGCGGCGGGGATTTGCTCGCTGAGGAGGTCGGCGGCGAAGCCGAATCCGTGGATCAGCCCGAACACCAGCGTCACCACCAGCCTGAGCCGCGCGGCATCACGGATATGGCCTGAGATCATGAGGTAATTGGACGCGAACAGCCCCGCCCCGAAGAGCAGCGTCACCGGCAACAGGCCGATGCCGAGCAGCCGGAGCGCCGCCATCGCGAACAGCGCAGCGGCGGTGGACAGTGCGAGTAATCCGATCCGGCCCGACTGGACCGCCAGATTCTCCACCCCGATCAGCGCGATGGTAAGCGCGACCAGCGCGTCGATGAACTCCGCATGGGGGCGCAACAGGCCGGTGACCGACAGCGCCAGGGTCAGGCTGTGCCCCAGCGTGAAGCCGGTGATGACGAAGGCGAGATCCTTGAACCGGCGCGAGATCAGCACCAGCCCGAGCAGGAAGCTCATATGGTCGATGCCGGTGAAGATGTGCATGATGCCCATCCGCACGAAGGTGAGGAATCCGGCGCCGTCGAGGCCGCCGCTGGCGGTCCCTTCCAGGTCGATCGTGGTGGCGTCGGCGGTAAGGACGTTTTCGGAGAAGTCGCCTTTCGCCGTCTGGATCTGTGCCATGTTCACATGGGTCGGCACTAGCGCGAAGAAGGCGGTATCGTGCAAAACGATCCGCTCCGCCGACGGGCAGTCGTAGAGGAATTCGACACGGCGAAATCCGGTGGCGGCGGCGACCGCGCGCGGCTTGCCGACGAGCGGGCAGACCTTGCCGCCCGCCGTCGCGCCCAGCCGCGGTGCCAGATAGGCGATCAGCTGCGCATCGCCAGGCCGCTCGCCATTGGTGATCCGTTTCGCCTCGCGATCGGCGACGGAGAAGGCGAGGCGGACGGCGCGGCCGTCGATCGTCCAGGTCGAATGCGATTCGCTGCGCGTATGCGCGGCCGCCGGCGTGGCACCGCCGACAAGGGCGAGCAGCGCGAGAAATAGCGGGAGGAGGCGGGTCATCGTAGGTCCGGCGCGATCTTAATGTCGGCCCGCTTGTAGAGGAAGCGGTCATTGGCGCCTTGGAGCCGTGCGATCTTGTCGGCCTGAACGTCGCGCAGCACTTGGTCGCGGGCCACGGCGAATGGGGTCGGCACGGGGGGAGCATTGGCGACCATCGCGAGGATGTGGAAACCGTCCGCCGCGTGGATGGGCTCCGAAACTTCGCCCGCCCGCATCCGCCGGGCGATCGCGAACAGGGCCGGGCCGAGGTGTATACGCGCCGCGAAATAATATTCCTCGCCATCGTCGACCCTACCCGATGTCTTGAGGCCAAGCGTCGCGGCGGGCGTACCGGCGCGCAGTGCAGCGACCGCGCGCGCCGCGTCGGCGGCGCCGGGGACGATCCATTCGTGGAGCGTCATCGTCCCCTCCGCGGCATAGGTGTCGGGGTGGGCGACGTACCAGGCGCGCAGTTCCGCGGCGGATGGCTGTTCGGTCAGCGTATCCTGCGCGACCTGCGCATCGGTCGCCCCGACCAGCGCGGCGCGCACATCGATATCGTCGGCGGGCAGGCCGACCTCGATCCCGCGCTGGACGTGCAGTTCCTCGCGGATCATGTCGTCCAGCGCCTTGCGGCGTTGCGCCGCCGACGCCTGCGCGAACGAGATGGAATAGAGCGAGCCGACCTGCTGGATCAGATCGGCGCGCAGGATGGGCGCGCCGTTGACGGTCGCCGCATTCTCCGGCGCGATGCCGCCGACGCGGGTGCCCTGTGCGGTGAACAGGCCATAGCCGGCGATTATCAGGCCCAGCACCGCGCTGATCGCGTACAGGATCAGCGAGCGGCGCGGGACGACAGCGGCCGGGTCCCAAAGCGAGGGGCGGGCGGCGGGATCGGCTGGAGTCATGGCGTGGTCCGGGCAGGGGCGAGAGAAGCGACATAGACGGCAACGTCGCGCAGCTCGGCCGCAGACAGGCGCCTGGCGAAGGCGGGGCTGTAACCGGCGCGGCCGCGCGCGATCGAACGATGGATCGCATTGTGGCTGCCGCCATAGAGCCAGACGTCGTCGGTCAGCGTCGGCGCGCCCACCGCATCGTCGCCCTCGCCATTATGGCCATGGCAGTCCCAACAGCCGGCGGTGTCGAACTGCCGCCGCCCGCGCGCGGCGGCGGCGGCATCGGTGGCGCGACCGCTGAAGGACAGCAGATACTGGGTCAGCGCCTCGATCTGCGCCGGCGTCTGGGGCGGCAGCGGCTCGGCGGCATAGGGAACGGCGCTGGCATAGGCGGGCATCGAGGCGAGCGTCCATCCGCGCTTGTCGTGCGCGCGGATGCCGTAGCGGGCGATTTGCTCGATCTCCGATACCTTGCCGCTGCCATAGAGATGTTCGTCATCGGTCAGGTCGGGGATGCCGCGCTGCGGATCGGCGCGGCCGGCGCTGCCATGGCAGACGGCGCAGTGGTGCTCGAACACCGGCCGGCCGGCGGCGATCGCGGTAGCCCGCAGGTCGGCATCGGCGAGGATCCGGTCCGGATCGGCGCGCAGTACCGCCGCCTGCGCCGCGCGATGGCGCAGTCCCATGACGGTGACCATCGCCGCCGCGATCGCGATCACACAGGCCGCCACCAGCCATCGCCGCCGGCCGCGATCATGCATCGTTGGACTGTCCCGGCATCGTTCCCTTCATCGCGTGTCCCTCCCCATTTCAATCAGGGACGGTTGGCACCCCGGCGGCTGCGCCGATAGTTACGAACGGTTCCCGGCGGGTTACGCCGCGTGCCGCGTCGGTCAGACGGCCGAGCGGGAGGCGTCGTCGATGATGTAGCGCCAGCCGCCGTCACGTTGGCGGCGCATCACCTCGATACCCCCGCCGGTCAGCTGTTGCGGCGAGCCGTCGGGCTGCGTCAGTCGCAGCGTCCAGTGATTGGTGGTCAGCGCGATGTCGCCATAGAGAAGGTGGCGGCGATCATGGATGTCGATCTGCGGCTTCGCGGCGAAGGCGGCGGCGAAATCGGCGCGGACCCCGGCGATGCCGGGCAGAGCCTTTCCCTCCGGATTGATATAGGTGACGTCGGCGACATAGAGGTCGACGATGCCGGCTAGATCGGCCGCGTTGAACCGCTGCTGCCAGACATCGTACACCCGGTCGATTTCGAGGACCGGGGCGATCCGCCGGCGGCCGGTGGCCAGCGCCTCGCCGGCGATCGGGCCGATGCCCGCCGCGACCAGCCCCGCCGCACCGAGGCGGAGCAGGCCGGCGCGGGTCAGACCCGTCGGGTGATCGAGTGTGGTCGGCGGGGCGGACGGCGTGCCGCACCAGATGTTCAGGATCGATCCGATCATGGTGATATGCTCCTAACGGGCGGACAGGGTGGGATGGTGGCGAGGCCGATCATTTCGCCCCGACCGGCCGACCGGCGGGAGCGGGACTGATCCGGAGGAGGACGCTGTCGGGTTCGTCGGTCAGCGCGTAGAGCAGCCCGTCCGGGCCCTGGCGCACGTCCTTGAACCGCTGGTGCAGATCCCCCAGCAGCGTCTCCTGCCGGATTTCCTGCATCGCGCCGTTGAAGACCACCCGGACGAGCCCACCGGTGCCGTTGACCTCGCCGCGACGCGCGCTGGCGATGAACAGGGTGTTCTTCCACGCCGGAATCCGGTCGGCGGTGTAGAAGGCAATGCCGTTGGGGGCGATGCCGGGCATCCAGATCATCGCCGGCCCCTGTGTCCCCGGCGCGACCGGCACGGCGGGCAGCGGCGATCCGGCATAGTCGGTGCCGTAGGTCGAGGTCGGCCAGCCATAATTGCGTCCAGCCAGCAGGATGTTCAGCTCATCGCCCCCCTGCGGCCCGTGTTCGGAGGCGACGATGCTGCCCGAGCGCGGATCGATCGCCAGCCCCAGCGGATCGCGATGGCCGTAGGTGTAGATTTCCGGCCGAGAGCCCTTCACGCCGACGAACGGGTTGTCGGGCGGCACGCGGCCGTCCGCCGTCAGGCGCAGCACCTTGCCATAGATGGTGTCGGTGCGCTGTGCCGAGGCGATGTCGCCCGTGCTGAGCGCGCCGACCGAGACATAGAGCGCGCCGCCCGGCCCGAAGAGGATGCGCGAGCCGCCGGCGCCGTGCACGGTCTCTCCGACCACAAGGTCCTCCGCGCCTTCCAGCGCCATGCCGTTCAGTCGCGCGCGCGCGAGCACGGTGGTGACGAATAACCTCTTGGCGACGGGGTCGTAACCGGCGGGGCGGTTGTACGTGTAATAGAGCAGGTGGTTGGTCGCGAAATCGGGGTGGAGCGCAACATCCTGGATGCCGAGCACGTCCTCCGGATCGATATGGGCTGTGCCAGCATAGGTCGGGGCGCCCGCGATCGGCCGGGGCAACAGCGTCGGGTTGGCACCGGTCGCCCCGCGCAGCCGTCGCAGCCGCGCGCCCCGCTCGACGATCAGCGCGTCGCCGTCCGGCAGGAAGGCGAGCGCATAGCCCTGCGCCAGTCCGCGCGCGAGAATGTCGATGCGGATGTCATGCTGCTCGGCACTGTCCCAGACATAGGGGCCCGCGCCGACCTTGACCGGCGCGATGCCAACCTCCTTCGGCTCCTGCCCCGCCACCGGACCGGCGAGGGCGAGTGCAAGACCCAGCGCCGTTGCCCGCACCGTCGTTCCGCCGATCGCCATGGTTTCCCCCTCCGATTCGTGTCGCGCCCGTCCCGGCCGCACGCAGATCGGGCGATGGTATGCGCGGCGCGGGCGCAGGCGTGATTGCAGGATCGGCCACACGCTTGGCATAGCGGGCCAGTGCGGGGCGCCCGTGCCGTACGGTCCGCCGGCATGGCCGATTTTGCCAAGATGCCGACCGGCCGCGCAATCAGGTCCGCGCATGTCCCGGATCATCATGCTTGTCATTCGGATCCGGGGAAAGCCCCCGACGTCACCGTAACACGTTACGGAAGGGGCGACTTGGCCGGCGAACTGTTTCCCCCGGCCATTCCCTTCCCGAAATGCGGTGATGGCGGGGACAGGGGAGCACGGCTTCGCGAAGGAGAGCGATGGCGGCGGGCCCCGGGGGCGGGGTGGAGACGTGCGCGAACCGGACCGCCTATGGCCCGGCGCGGCGGCCATTCCGGTACCGCGCGCGATCCGTGCCTGGCAACATCACAGGGAGGGCAGGATATGAAACGATCGAACCCGCGCGGCGCCGCCAGCTTACTGGCACTGGCGCTTGCATCCGCGCCGGGCGCCGTCGCGGCGCAGGAACAGCCGCCGGCCGGCACCGCCGCCAATGTCGCCGAACCAGCGAGCGACGACATCATCGTCACCGCGCAGAAGCGCGAGGAGCGGTTGCAGGACGTGCCCGTGCCGGTCACCGCCATCACGTCCAGCACGCTGGTCAACCAGAACCAGGTGCGCGCGCAGGATTTCTTCTCCAGCGTTCCGGGCCTGAACCTGCAATTCCAGAACAGCCGGTCGAACCTGGCGATCCGTGGCGTCACGACCGGGCCGGCGACCGGTAACCCGGTGGTCGGCTATACGATCGACGACATTCCCTATGGCTCGTCGGTGGGACTGGCCGGGCTGTTCGGCAGTGCGCCCGACATCGATCCCAGCGAACTGGCGAGGATCGAGGTGCTGCGCGGGCCGCAGGGCACGCTGTACGGCGCCGCGAGCATCGGCGGGCTGGTGAAATATGTGACGGTCGATCCCTCGACAGAGGGGGTCAGCGGCGCGGTGGCGGCTGGCGTCAGCGTGATCCGCGGGGCGGAGGGCGAGGCGGGCTATAATGTTCGCGGCGCGGTGAACCTGCCGGTGACGGACACGCTGGCGGTGCGCGCCAGCGCGTTCACGCGGACCGAACCCGGCTATATCGACAATGTCGTCACCGGCCGGCGTGGGGTGAACCGCAGCGAGGTGGCCGGCGGCCGCCTGTCGGCAATGTGGCGGCCAGCCAGCGGCGTCTCGATCAAGTTGGGCGCGCTGTACCAGGACCGGCGCATCCTCGGCACCAACGACGTGGATACGCGGCTGGGCTCGCGCTATCTACAGACCAACCAGTTCAACACCGGGCGCAGCAACTCGACCAATCAGCTCTACAGCGCGATCGTCAACGTCGCGCTCGGCGCATCGCAGCTGACGTCGCTGACCTCCTATTCGTACAACAAGAACAACGACACGGTCGATTTCTCCGCCTCCGCCCTCACCGCCGCGCTGCCGTCGATCTATCCGGTCGGGATCAATCCGATGGCGACGGTGCTGAACCAGTTCTACAGCACCCGGAAATTCACGCAGGAATTGCGGCTGGCGATGCCGGTCGGCGAGCGCATCGACTGGATCGTCGGCGCCTTCTACACGCGCGAGAATACCCGCTATACGATCCGCACCGACGCGACCGATCCGGCGAACGGCACCATCTACGGCTACCCCATCGTCTGGCCGCTCGACCGGCTGCGCTTCACCGAATATGCCGCGTTCACCGACGTGACCGTGCGGCTGAGCGAGCGGTTCGACGTGCAGGTCGGTGGGCGGTACAGCGAGAACCGGCAGACGCTGCAACATCAGCAGTTCACCTTCTTCGATCCGCCGGAAGGGGTGGCAAGCAACCCGTCGTCACGGGGCAGCGCCTTTACCTACCTGGTAACGCCGCGTTTCCGCATCACGCACGACCACATGGTCTATGGTCGCGTCGCCTCCGGCTACCGTCCGGGTGGGCCGAACGCGCTGTGCAACGATGTCGAGATCCCCTGCCAGTACAAGCCCGACAAGACGGTGAACTACGAGATCGGCGCGAAGGGCAATGTGCTGGATCGCGCGCTGTCGTACGACCTGTCGGTCTATTATATCGACTGGAAGGACCTGCAGGTGACGCAGGTCGTGCCGGCGGGCACCAACAACTACAACGCCAATGCCAGCCGCGCGCGCAGCCGGGGGGCGGAGGCGTCGTTCGAGGCGCGGCCGGCGCGCGGACTGACCCTGACGCTGTGGGGCGCCTATACCGACGCGGTGCTGCGCGAGGGCTTTTCCGCGCTGGTCGCCGTGTACGGCGCGAGGGGCGACCGGCTGCCCTATTCCAGCCGCTGGTCGGGGCGCTTCGGCGCCAATCAGGAATGGCCGATCGACGAGGACACCACCGCGATCCTGGGCGGGTCGGTCAGCTATATCGGCGACCGGCGCGGCGAGTTCGTATCGACCGCGGCGGAGGCGCCGCTGCGGCAGTTCTATCCCGCCTATGCGCAGGGAGACCTGTATCTGGGCGCACGCTGGCGGGGATGGCGCGCCAACATCTTCGTCCAGAACGTCACCAACAGCCGTGGCGTGACCGGCGGCGGGTACAACAATCAGACCAATTTCAACCGCTTCTGGCTGAACTACACGCAGCCGCGCACCGCCGGCATGACGCTGGAAAAGAGCTTCTGACCCGCGCGGTCGGCAATCAAGCGAAAGGGAGAGGACGATGCGTATCGTATGCCTGGGTGCCGGACCGGCGGGGCTGTATTTCGCGATCTCGATGAAGCTGCGCGACCCGTCGCACGACGTGCTGGTCGTCGAACGGAACAGCGCCGGTGACACGTTCGGCTGGGGCGTGGTCTTTTCCGACCAGACGCTGGGCAATCTGCGTGCCAACGATCCGGTGAGCGCCGCGACGATCGAGGCGGAGTTCGCGCATTGGGATGCGATCGAGGTCGTGGTCGGCGACCATGTCGAGCGGTCGGGCGGCCACGGCTTTATCGGGATTGGTCGCAAGCGGCTGCTGGGCATCCTGCAGGACCGGGCGCGGGCGCTGGGCGTGCGGATGGCGTTCGATACCGAGTTCGACGGCGATCTTGACCGCTGGGCCGATTACGATCTGATCGTCGCTGCCGACGGGATCAACAGCCGCGTCCGCACCGCCCATGCGGACCGGCTGGCGGTCGATATCGAGACTCGCGCCAACCGCTTTATCTGGCTGGGCACATCGCGACTGTTCGACGCCTTCACCTTCCTGTTCGAAGAGACGCCGGCGGGGTGGATCTGGGCCCATGCCTATCGCTTCGACGAGACGCGTTCGACCTTTATCGTCGAATGTTCGGAGACGACGTGGCAGGGCCTGGGCTTCGACACGATGGAGCAGGCCGATGCAATCGCGGCGTGCGAGCGGATCTTCGCACGGCATCTCGACGGCGCGCCGCTGCTGATCAATACGGGCCATCTGCGCGGGTCGGCGGCGTGGATCCGGTTCCGGCGCGTGCTGTGTCGGCAATGGTCGTTCAACAACGTGGTGCTGTTGGGCGACGCGGCGCACACAGCACATTTCTCGATCGGGTCGGGCACCAAGCTGGCGCTGGAGGATGCGATCAAGCTGGCGGAGGTGATGAGCCGTCCGCATGTGGCGCGGGATCGGACCGGGATGGCGGCGGCCTTGGCGGACTATCAGGCCGAGCGGCATGTCGAAGTGCTGAAGATCCAGAATTCGGCGCGCAATTCGACCGAGTGGTTCGAGACGCTCGATCGCTATATCGGCTTCGATCCCAAGCAGTTCGCTTATTCACTGCTGACCCGGTCGCAGCGGGTCAGTCACGAGAATCTGCGCTTGCGCGATCCGGACTGGCTCGACGGCGTCGAACGGTGGTTCGCCGCACAGGCGGGGGCGGAGGGCGGCGGTCCGCCGATGTTCGTGCCCTATCGGCTGCGTGACCTGACGCTGCCCAACCGCGTGGTGGTATCGCCGGTACTGACCTATGCCGCCGGGCCGGACGGGATGGTGGGCGATTTCCATCTGGTCCATTACGGCGCTCGCGCCATGGGCGGCGCCGGGCTGGTCGCGACGGAGATGACTGCGGTATCGGCGGACGGCCGGGTGACCCCCGCCTGCCCCGGCCTGTGGAGCGATGCGCAGGTGGCGGCCTGGCGGCGGATCACCGATTTCGCCCATGGCCAGGGCGGCGCGCGGATGTGCGTCCAACTGGGCCATGCGGGCCCGCGCGGAGCGACGCTGCCGGGATCGGAACAGCCGGACCGGCCGCTGCCGGACGGCGACTGGCCGCTGATCGCCGCCTCCGATCGGCCCTATCGCAAGGGGATGCGGCGCCCGGCGGCGATGACGCGTGCCGACATGGACCGGGTCCGCGACGATTTCGTCGCGGCGACGCGGCGGGCGGCGGCGGCGGGATTCGACATGATCGAATTGCAGGCGGGGCATGGTTTCCTGCTGTCTTCGTTCATCACACCGCTGATGAACCGGCGCGCGGATGACTATGGCGGCACGCTGGAGAACCGGCTGCGTTTCCCGCTGGAGGTGGTGGGCGCGGTGCGTGCCGCCTGGGGCGAGGCGCGGCCGCTGGCGGTGCGCATTTCCGCCACCGACTGGGCGGGCGAAGCGGGTGTGACGCCGACCGAGGCGGTGGCGATCTCGGCCGCCTTGCGGGCCGCCGGCGCGGACCTGATCGACGTATCGGCGGGGGAGACGGTGCCGGACGCGCGGCCCGTCTATGGACGGATGTTCCAGACGCCGTTCTCCGACCGGATCCGCAACGACCTGCATTGCCCGACGGTGGCGGTCGGCAACATCTACGAGGCCGATCACGTCAATGCGATCCTCGCGGCGGGGCGTGCCGACCTTGTTGCGCTGGGCCGGCCGCATCTGGGCGATCCCAACTGGACGCTACGCGCGGCGGCGCAGGCGGGACATGCCGTTTCCAAACCGGATGTGATGCGGTGGGCGACTTGGCCATTGTTGCGTATTGACAACTTAGCCCGTCTATATAGTATTACTGTTGCTGACAAAGAACAAGTGGCGCAGGCCCGGCAGGAGAAGGACGCGATGACGCCACCAAGTCCGTATGCGTACGGGAAATGCCGACCCGTCGCCGCGCCGGTATCCGGCCTGCATCGTCTCTCCTCTTCCAGCCTCTAGGATCGCCCGCATGACCCTCGACATCCAACGCGCCGCGCAGATCGATCGCGAGTCGCTGTTCCACCCCTTCACTGCGCTGAACGACCTGTATCGCGACGGGCCCAACGTCATGACGTCGGGCAAGGGGCTCCATGTCACCGATATCCATGGCAACACCTATCTGGACGGCATGGCCGGACTGTGGTGCGTCAACCTAGGCTATGGCCGGCAGGATATCGTTGACGCGATCGCGGAACAGAGCGGCAGGCTGTCGTTCTTCCACACGTTCAACAGCATGTCGACGGACGTGGCGATCGAGTGCGCCGACGAACTGCTGAAGCGCGCGCCAGTGAAGATGTCGCGTGTATTCTTCGGCGCGTCGGGCAGCGATGCCAACGAGACGCAGATCAAGCTGATCTGGTATTACAACAACCTGCTCGGACGGCCGCAGAAGAAGAAGATCATTGCGCGCTGGAACGCCTATCACGGATCGGCGGTGATGACCGCCGGCCTGACCGGCCTGCCCGGGATGCACGCGCTGTTCGACCTGCCACTGGGCCCGATCCTGCACGTGACCGCGCCGCATCACTACCGCAAGGCGGCCGAGGGGATGACGGAGCGAGAATTCTCGAAATCGCTTGCCGCCGAGCTGGAAGCGCTGATCGAGCGGGAGGGCGCCGACACCATCGCCGCCTTCTTCGCGGAGCCGGTGATGGGCGCGGGCGGCCTGATCACCACGCCGGAGGGCTATTGGGAGGAGATCACGCCGATCCTGAAGCGCCACGACATCCTGCTGGTGATGGACGAGGTGGTGTCCGGCTTCGGGCGGCTCGGCACCTATTGGGGCGCGCAGACCTATGGGCTGGAGCCCGACCTCATCACCGCGGCGAAGGGCGTGACCGGCGGCTATTTCCCGATGTCGGTCTGTTACATCTCGCCCAAGCTGTGGGACGTGTTCGAGGCGCAGAAGGACGTCGCCGGGCTGTTCGGCCATGGCTATACCTATTCGGCGCATCCGGTCGGCGCCGCCGCCGCGCTCGCGACGCTGCGCGCGATCGACGAGGACAAGGTGGTGGAGAACGCCGCCGATGTCGGGCCCTATCTCCACCGGCGGGTGCACGAGGCGCTGGGTGACCATCCGATGGTGGGCGAAATCCGTGGGCGCGGGCTGATGATCGGCATCGAGCTGGTCAGGGATCGCGCGACGAAGGAAGCCTTTCCGATGGCGCAGCGTACCGGGCGGCAGGTGCTGAAGGCGGCGGCGGACCGCGGGCTCATCACCCGGGCGCTGGGCGATACGCTGGTGTTCGCGCCGCCACTGGTCATCGACCGGGAGTCGGTCGACACGCTGGTCACGACCTTCAAGGCCGCGGTCGACGCGGTCCGCGCGGATATCGGCTGATGGCCGACGGGGCGGGGGGCGCGATGGCGGCGCCGCCGCCGCTCGCCCCCGCCGGCGGCAAGCCGGCGACCGGGCCGATGATCGGATATGCCGCGCTTGCCTCGGCGATCGCGGTCGGGATCGTCGGCGCGCTGGTGATCCTCGTCACACCCGGCTTCCTGGCGCTGATCGCGGCGCAGGCGGGGCTGGACGACCGGCAACTGGGCTATATCGCCGCATGGGACATCAATGCGATGGCCGCGATGATCGGGGTCAGCACTTTCCTGCTGCCGCGCTGGGACTGGCGGATCAGCGTTGGCGTCGGGCTGGCGCTGCTCGTGCTCGGCAATCTGGCGACCGCAGCCGCCCATGACTATGCCGCGATCGCGGCAGCGCGGGTGGTGGCCGGCGCGGGGGAGGGGATCGCGGTCGGCTTCGCCTTCGCGGCGTTCGGCAAGGCGGCCAATCCGGACCGGACCTTCGCCGTCTATCTGGTGCTCGGCGCGCTGATCGGGGCCGGGATCCTGCTGGCGCTGCCGCTGGCCGAGGCGCAGATCGGGCCGAGGATGCTGTTCGTTGCCAATGCCGCACTGGCGGCGCTGGTCGCGCTGGGCCTGAAATGGTTTCCGCACGGCCGCCGGCTGGAGCAGGACGCCGAATTTGGCAGTGGCGGCGGGCTCGACCGGCGGCTGGCGACACTGTCGCTGATATCCGTGTTCTTCTATTTCTTCGCGATCAGCGCGGTGTGGAGCTATAGCGAACGGATCGGCCAGGCGAGCGGGCTGGATGCGCAACAGATCGCGCACGGCCTGTCGCTGGGCACCTTCGCCGGGATGGGCGGCGCGGCCTTGGCGGGCCTGCTGCCGCGCCGGGCCGGGAGGGCGTGGCCGCTGGCGATCAGCGGCGCAGTAACGGTCGTCAGCTATTTGCTGCTGGTCGGCAGCGTGTCGTCCACCGCCTTCGCCATCGCGATGGTGCTGCTGCTGATGTCGTGGAACTTCGCGCAGCCGCTGCTGTCCGGTATCTGTTGCGACGCCGATTGCGAGGGCCGGGTGGTCTGCGCGATGGGATCGATCCAGACGTTCGGCATGGGCTTCGGCCCCGCCGCCGTCGGCATGACGCTGGCGTCGGGCAGCTATACCCTCGCCTTATGGGCGAGCTGCGCGGTGATCGCCGCCAGTTTGATGCTGACCATCTTCGCCATTCGACCCCATTCTGTCCGGAATTCGCTATGACCGCGCTGACACTCACCGACCCCGACCTTTTTCGCCAGGCGGCGCTGATCGGCGGGGAATGGGTCGAGGCCGATGGCGGCGGCACCTTCGCCGTCACCAACCCGGCGACCGGCGAGACGATCGGTCACGTCCCCAACTTGGGGGCAGCCGAGACGGAGCGTGCAATCGCGGCGGCAGCGGCGGCCTTCCCGGCCTGGAGCCGGCTGACCGCCGCCGAACGCGCGGTCCCGCTGCGCCGCCTGTTCGAGCTGATGCTGGCGCATATCGACGATCTGGCCGCCATCATGACCGCCGAGCAGGGCAAGCCGCTCGCCGATGCGAAGGGCGAGATCCGCTACGCCGCCGGCTTCATCGAATGGTTCGCGGAGGAGGGCAAGCGGATCTATGGCGACGTGATCCCGCCCAATGCGCCCGGCCGCCGGATCCTGACCTTCAAGCAACCGATCGGGGTGTTCGCCGCGATCACGCCGTGGAACTTCCCGGCCGCGATGATGACGCGCAAGGTCGGGCCCGGCTGGGCGGCGGGATGTACCGGAATCGTCCGCCCCGCTTCCGCCACGCCCTTCTCGGCACTGGCGCTGGGCGTGCTGGCGGAGCGGGCAGGCCTGCCCGCCGGCGTGTGCAACATCGTCACCGGATCGGCCGGACCGATGAGCAAGGCGATCTGCGACAGCCCGGTGATACGCAAACTGTCCTTCACCGGATCGACCGCAGTTGGCGCCACGCTGCTGGCGCAATGTGCGCCGACGATCAAGAAGACGTCGATGGAGCTGGGCGGCAACGCGCCCTTCCTGGTCTTCGACGATGCCGATCTGGAGGCGGCGGTCGACGGCGCGATGATCGCCAAGTTCCGCAATGCCGGCCAGACCTGCGTCTGCGCCAACCGCTTCCTCGTGCAGGCGGGTATCCACGACCGCTTCGTCGCGGCGCTGGCAAAGCGGGTGGCAGCGTTGCGTGTCGGAGACGGGCGGGGCGCGGGGGTGCAGATCGGCCCGCTGATCGACGCCGACGCCGTCGCCAAGGTGGAGGCGCATATCGCGGATGCGGTCGCCTTGGGCGCCCGCGTGGTGGAGGGCGGCGCACGCCACCCGCTCGGCCACAGCTTCTTCACGCCGACCGTGCTGGCGGGCGTGACGCCCGAGGCGCAGTGCTTTCGGGACGAGACGTTCGGCCCGCTGGCGGCGGTCGTCCGCTTCGACACCGAGGAACAGGGGATCGCGCTGGCGAACGACACCGAATTCGGGCTCGCCGCCTATTGCTACACCCGCGATGTCGCCCGCGTGTTCCGGGTCGCCGAGGCGGTTGAGGCGGGGATCATCGGCATCAACGAAGGCCTGATCTCCACCGAGGTCGCACCGTTCGGCGGCGTCAAACAGTCGGGACTGGGGCGCGAGGGTTCGAAATACGGTATCGAGGATTATCTCGAGATCAAATATGTCGGGATCGGCGGGATGTGAGGCATCCCGCCGATCCCGGGTCGGGCGGGGCGGCGCCGTACGCCGCCCGCCCGTTTACAGGAACACCGCGCGGGACAGGCCGCCATCCACCGCGATCGATTCGCCGGTGATGCCGCTGCCCAGCGACGAGGCGAGGAACACGATGGGATCGGCGACCTCCGATACCTCCAGCATCCGGCGGATCGCGGCGGGGTCGCCCGCCTCGCGCTTCACGAACGCGTCGTAGGTGATCCCCTCCGCCTTCGCCATGTCGGCGAACCAGTGTTCGACATGCTCGGTACGGGTCACGCCGGGGTGGATGATGTTGACGGTGATGCCGTCGCGACCGACCTCGTCGGACAGCGTCTTGGTCAGATGGACGAGGGCAGTGTTGCGCATCCCGCTCAACGCCTCGGTGCAACGCGCGGTCAGGCCGCCGACATTGACGATCCGGCCCCATTGCGCCCGCCGCATGTGCGGCACGCACGCCTTGCACATCCGGAAATAGCCGAGCAGCTTGGTGTTGAGGTCGAGCAGCAGATTCTTCTCATCCGCCTCCTCGATCGCGTTACGGACCAGCCCGCCGGGCGCGGCGGCACAGTTCACCAGGATATGGACGCCGCCATGGCGGTCGGCGGTGCCGTCGACCAGCGCGCGGACCGACGCCATATCGGTGGTGTCGACGGTGATCGCGTCGATCGTCCCGCTGGTGTCGGCCCGCAGTTCCTCAGCCGCCGCGTCCAACGTCGCCTTCGTCCGCGCGGCGATCGTCACGTTGACCCCGGCCTGCGCCAGCTTGCGTGCGGTTTCCTTGCCGATGCCGACGCTGCCGCCGGTGACGATCGCGGTGCGACCCTCGATACCCAGATTCAGGCTCATTCCTTCTCCTCCCCTTGATCAGCCGGATCGCCGATCCGGACATGGGCCTCGCCGCCGTCGGCGAAGCGACTGGACAGCCGCGTCTCGCGCGCGATTTCGGTGATCCCGGTGCAGCTGCCGGTCGCGACGAACTGGCCCTGGCGCAGCATTTCGCCGCGCGCGGTCAGCCAGTTCGCCAGCCAGGTCAGCGCGGCCAGCGGGTCGCCCATCACGGCGGCGGTGCTGCCCCGCACCGGCGGCATGCCGTCGCGGAGCAGTATCGCGTCCAGCGCGGCAAAGCGATCCTCCCACCGGGTCGACAGGCGGTCGCCGACGACCAGCCATTCGGCGTTGCTGTTGTCGGCCACCAGTGCGCCGATATCGACATCCTCGGCAGCATAGCGCGAACTGCACAGTTCGATCCCGGCATGGACCGCCGCGACCGCCGCCGCGACCCGGTCGCGATCATAGGGCGCGTTGCTCGGCGGCAGGTCGCGGCCGATCTCCACCACCAGTTCCGCCTCGGCGAAGCGCGGCCGGGTGCCGGACGGAACGACCGCGTTGCCATGCAGGATATCTGCGGCGTGGAGCCGCCCGACGATCGGTTCGCGCGTGCCCATCGCTTGCTGCGCGGCAGGGCTGGTCAGCCCAACCTTATAGGCTGCGACCGCGCCGCCGACGCGCCGGCCGACCTCTGCCTGGACCGCATAGCCGTCCGTCAGTGTCAGGGCGGTGGCAGGGGGCGGGATCACCTCGTGCCGCGCATGGGCGTCGGCGATCGCGTCGGCAAGGTCGCGGATGTGAGAGCACAGGGGCATGGAAAGGGAATGCCCTGATTGTACCGATTACGCAACAGATAAGCTTTAAAATTACCTATTGTTTCTCTAAACTATCATGCGTAGAAGGTGTGCCACGGCGATTCACTCAAGGGAGTCGCGACGGGAGAGCAGGATGACGACGCTTTCGGCAGTGGATGTGGCGACACGACTCGGCAGCGAACTGGCAAAGGCGCCGCGCCGCCTGCTTATCGATGGCAAGCTGGTCGACGCGCAGTCCGGTCGGACCTTCGCCACGATCAATCCCGCGACCGGCGAGGAACTGGCGCAGGTCGCGCATGGCGCGGCGGCGGATATCGATCTGGCCGTGAAGGCGGCGCGGCGCGCGTTCGAGAATCCGGCGTGGCGCGACATGAGCGCCAACGACCGCTCGCTGTTGCTCTATCGGCTGGCCGACCTGATCGAGCGCGACGCGCACGAGTTGGCGGTGCTGGAGTGCCTGGACAACGGCAAGCCGGCGACGCTGACCCGGCTGGTGGAGGTCGAGGGCTCGATCAAGACCTTCCGCTATTTTGCCGGCTGGCCGACCAAGTTCGGTGGCGAGACGCTGCCGGTGTCGCCGCGCGGCGGGCTGAAGATTCTGAACTATACGACGCGCGAACCGGTCGGTGTGGCCGGGCTGATCGTGCCGTGGAACTATCCGATGTCGATGGCGGCATGGAAGATCGCGCCAGCGGTTGCGGCGGGATGCACCGTGGTACTGAAACCCGCCGAGCAGACGCCGCTGACCGCGCTGCGGCTGGGCGAACTGGCGCTGGAGGCAGGCTTTCCCGCCGGCGTCATCAATATCGTGCCCGGGTTCGGCGATGCCGGCGCGGCGCTGGTCGATCATCCGGACGTCGACAAGGTGGCGTTCACCGGATCGACCGAGGTCGGCAAGGCGATCGCCCGCGCCGCGACGGGCAATTTGAAGAAGGTGTCGCTGGAACTGGGCGGCAAGTCGCCCCAGATCGTCCTGCCCGATGCTGACATTCCCGCCGCCGCGGCGTCGATCGCAGCGGGCATCTTCTTCAACCAAGGTCAGACCTGCACCGCCGGTTCGCGGCTCTATGCCCATCGCACGATCCACGACGAATTGCTGGACGCGGTCGCAGGCCACGCCGCCAAGCTGAAAATCGGCAACGGGCTGGACCCGGATACGAACTTCGGGCCGCTGGTGTCGCAGGAGCAGTGGGACCGGGTCAGCTCGTATGTGCAGATCGGCGCGGATGAGGGCGCACGGCTGCACACCGGCGGGCAGCGGCCTGCGGGGCTGGATGCGGGACTGGACGGCGGCTTCTTCTTCCAGCCGACGATCCTGGCGGACACGACGCGCGACATGCGCGTGGTGCGCGAGGAAATCTTCGGCCCGGTGCTGAGCGCGCTGTCGTGGGACGACACGGACGACCTGATCGCACAGGCCAACGATTCGGAATTCGGCCTGTCCGCCGGAATCTGGACCAACGATCTGAAGAGTGCACACCGGATCGCCGCTCAGGTGAAGGCCGGGACGGTGTGGATCAACTGTTTCAATCTGGTCGATCCGGCATCGCCGTTCGGCGGCTTCAAACAGTCCGGCTGGGGGCGCGAGCATGGCCGCCAGGCGATGGAGCTCTACAGCGAGATCAAGAGCGTCTGGGTCAATCTGAGCTGATCGCGGACGTCCGCGACCGCCTGCATCAACACAAGAACGAGAGGGACGAGATGGCCACGGAAAAGACCCTGCTGGTATCTACTGACGGCCAGGCGGTGATGCGCAGCCACGACGATGGCGAGACCTGGCACCGGATCGGCATCGACCAGGACCTGGAATATGACGACCGCGTCCGCTGCCTGCTGGCGGATCCGCGCGATCCGCAGTCGATCTTCGCCGGGGCGGAGCGCGGGCTGTTCCACAGCAAGGACTGCGGCGTTACCTGGTCACGCGTCGATGGCGCGCTGAACGACATGGCGGTGTGGAAGCTGGCGGTGGCGCCGGGCAATCCCGACATCATGTATGCCGGCACCGGCTCGCCGACGCCGTCGATCTTCTTCCGGTCGACCGATGCGGGCAGGACGTGGGAGCGCACGGCATTGCAGATGCCGGCCAAGTGCGCGGGCGTCAGCCGGCCGCGGATGCTGGCGCTGGCGGTCGATCCCGACAATGCGCTCGACGTCTGGGCCGGGGTCGAGGAGGGTGGCCTGTTCCATTCGACCAACGGCGGCACCGACTGGGAACGGCTGGATACCAGCTGGCCGACCGCCGCGGGCAACTCCGACATCCACAACATCATCGTCCTGCCGGGCACGCCCAAGGTGGTGCTGGCGCTGGTGGTGAACGCGCTCTACCGTTCCGAGGACGGCGGCAAGACGTGGACACGGGCGGGTGCGAAGGACAGCTGGGGCATGCGCTATTCGCGTTTCCTCCTGAAGAAGACCGACAGCGACGAGCTTTTCCTGGGCATTGGCGACGGGACGCCGGGTACGATCGGCGCGCTGCTCCGCTCGACCGACAAGGGCGCGACCTTCCACCCGGTCGAGCTGCCGGTCCGGCCCAATTCGTGCCTGTGGGCGGCAGGCGGCAATGCCGCCGATCCCGATTTCCTGCTGATCGGCACCAAGTTCGGCGACCTGTTCTCCAGCCGTGACGGCGGCCGGAGCTGGCAGAAGGAATGGCGCGAGTTCAACGAGATCACCGACATCACCTGGCTTCCCCGGGTGCCGGCCTATCAGGGAAGCGTCCATGTCCACGCCTAGGATCAAGCGCATCGCGCATGTCGTGCTCTATGTCCGCGACCCGGAAGCCTCGGCGGCGTGGTACAAGGACGTGCTGGGCATGGAGGTCAGCTCGCGCGTGGCGGACGGGCCGTACAAGGGCGGCCTGTTCATGACCTTCGGTCATCACGACCATGACATCGCGCTGTTCCCCGGCGATCCCGATGCCACACGCGGCAAGGAGATCGAGCATATCGCGCTGGAACTGGACGGCGACAAGGAATTGCAGGAACTGCGCCGCGTCTATGCCACCTTCCTCGACAAGGGGGTGCGGATCGCCGAGGTGCTGGACCACGGCATCGCGCACGGCCTGTATTTCTACGATCCCGACGGTCACATGCTCGAGATTTTCGCGCCGACCGCCGATCCTGGCGAGGCGACGATCGCCGAATTCCGTCGCGGCGGAGGCAAGGCCGACCCGGTCGAGCTGAAGCCGCTGAGACGCTGAGACGTCCGGCCGCCCGGCCGCGACACCCTTTTCCCCTTGCCGACGCGGCCCGGGCGAACGCCTGCCCGCGTCGGCCTTCAGGAGTCCTGACATGTCCGCCAAGCCCGAAAATTTTCACGGCCTGCACATCCGCAAATGGTATGTGTTCGAGGAGGAGACGCTGGCGATCGAGAGCGGTTCGCTCGCCGATGGCGAGCCGGTGTTCAAGATCGTCGTCGCCGCGGCGATCGCCAACCCACATGCCGGCAGCTTCACCAGCGACTTTTCGGAGGTGATCGCCAAGTCGGCGGCGCTGGGCGAGGAATTCGGCCGGCGGATCGTCGCCGCACTCGCGGGGCGCAAGGCCGCCAGCTACGGCAAGGCCGCGATCGTCGGGGTCAATGGCGAATATGAGCATGGCAACGCCTTCCTGACCACCGATTTCGCCAACCCGATCCGCCGGGCGGTGGGTGGCGCCGAGTCCTGGGTGCCGTCGACCGGAAAGGCGGGCGGGCCGGGGACGGAGATCGACATTCCGCTGGCGCACAAGGATGCACTGTACGTTCGCTCGCACTACGACACCGTTTCGGTCAGCTTCGGCGACGCGCCGTTGGCGAACGAGGTGGTGGTGGCGATGGCGGTCGCTACGCGCGGGCGGCTGCATCCGCGCCTCGGCGGCCTGACGGCCGACCAGGCGGTCGGCAAGGACGGGTTGCGGTGATCGACACGGCCGCCCCGTCTGATCGCGCGCCGGCCGCGCCGGAAACGCTGGCGGGTGAGCGCACGGCGTTCGTCCAGTCCGGCAACCTGCGGCTGCGCGTGCGCGAATGGGGCGACGCGGGCGCGCCGGCCATCGTGCTGCTGCACGGCCTGCGCGGCTTTTCCGGCACCTGGCGGCAACTGGCCGCGGCGCTGCCCGAATATCGATTGATCGCGATCGACCAGCGCGGCCGGGGCGAAAGCGACTGGGACCCGGCGCGCAATTATTACACCGACGCCTATCTGACCGATCTGGAAACGGTCGTCGAGGCGCTGGCGCTCGATCGCTTCGTGCTGCTCGGTCATTCGATGGGCGGTGCCACCGCCTATGTCTATGCCGCCCGCCATCCCGAACGGCTGCGCGCGCTGATTGTCGAGGATATCGCGCCCGGATCGTCGGTGCGTGGCGACGGCGCCGCGCGTATCCGCGCCGAGATGGCGGCGCTGCCGCTCGATTTCGCGTCGTGGAGCGAGGCGCGGGCCTATTGGCGGCGTACCCGTCCGACGGTGGGCGAGGCGGGGCTGGAACAGCGGCTCGCGGAAAGCCTGTGCCCACGCGACGGCCGGATCGGCTGGCGCTACGACGCCGCCGGGATCAGTGCCACGCGGCTCGATCCCGATCCGGATCGGGTCGTCGATCTGTGGCCGGTGGTCGACGCGATCACGGTGCCGACGCTGGTGATCCGGGGCGCAAATTCGGATTTCTGCCCGCTTGATACGGTGATGGAGATGCGCGCGCGCAACCCGCAGGTTGCGGCAGTGATGGTGATGAACGCCAGCCATTACGTCCACGACGACCAGCCCGATGCGTTCCACCGGATCGTGCGCGACTTCCTGGACCAGACCGGCAAATAGGAGATTTGGGGTGAGCGAAGTCCGCAATGGAGCGCAGGCACTGCTGGAGGCGGCGCGAGCCGCGGGGGCGGAGATCTGCTTCGCCAATCCCGGCACGACCGAGTTGACTCTCGTCCATGCGCTGCAACGCGTGCCGTCGATCCGCCCGGTGCTGGGATTGTTCGAGGGGGTGTGTACGGGCGCGGCGGATGGATATTCGCGCGTGTCGGGACGGGTGGCGCTGACGCTGCTGCATCTGGGGCCGGGCTTCGCCAATGGTATCGCCAATCTGCACAATGCGCGGCGGGCGCATTCGTCGATCGTCAACATCATCGGCGATCATGCGACCTGGCACCTGCGCTACGACGCGCCACTGACGTCCGATATCGAATCGCTGGCGAAGCCCGTGTCGGGACGGGTGGTGCGGATGGGATCGGTCGGGGCGATCGACGCCGACGTCGCCGCTGCCTTCGACGCAGCGGTCGCTGCGCCCGGTGCAGTGACGACGATCATTGCGCCGACGGACATCATGGACGCCGCCGTTCCCGGTGCCCCCGCCGTGGCGGCGACCATGCGGCCGCCGGCGACGACCGTGCCGGACGCTGCGATCGATGCGGCTGCGGCGGTGGCGGGCGGGGCGGGCGAGCGTATCCTGCTGCTCGGCGGCAACGCGCTGGCCGAACGCGGCCTGCGCGCCGCGCAGCGACTGGCGGCGGCGACCGGCATCCGGCTGGTGATGGAGCCGTATCCGGCGATCGTGTCGCTGGGCGGCGACCTGCCGGTGATCGAGCGGCAGGCCTATTTCCCCGACGACGTGCTTCGCCAGTTCGGGACGGCACAGGTGATCCTGGCCGGGGCGCGCGCGCCGATCAGCTATTTCGGCTATGAAGGGCATCCGAGCGAACTGGTGACCGTCGACCGGCTGACCGTGCTGGGCGCAGCGGCGGACGATAATGCGGCCGCGCTGGAGGCTCTGGCCGATCGGCTGGGCGCGCCGGCGGTGGCGCCGGTCCGCACGTCGGCCGAGTGCCCCGCCATCGGGGAGCGGCTGACCGCCGACGCGATCGTCGAGGAGCTGGTCGCCCAACTGCCCGAGGACGCCGTGATCTCGCTGGAGGGATCGACCCTCGGCGGCCCCTATTTGCGGCAGGCGCATCGGGCCGCGCGGCATCGGGTGATGACCAATACCGGCGGCGCGATCGGCCAGGGGCTACCCTGCGCAGTCGGCGGGGCGCTGGCAGCGCCGGGAGCGCGTGTCGTCGCGCTCCAGTCGGACGGCAGCGGGCATTATACGCTGCAGGCGCTGTGGACGATGGCGCGCGAGCGGTTGCCGGTGACGATCGTGATCGCCGCCAACCACCGCTACGGCATCCTCCAGACCGAATTGACCCGGGCAGAGGTGCCGCTCGACCAGTCGGCGGTCGCGCGGTTGACGAGGCTCGACAATCCCCGCGCGGACTGGACCGCGCTGGCCGCCGGCTACGGCGTGCCGGCGGTGCGGGTCGAGACGCCCGCCGCCTTCGCGGAGGCGCTGCGGCGCGGCCTGGCGAAGGACGGGCCGCTGCTGATCCAGGCCGAGCTGCCATGACGGCGCACGCGGAGCCGGTCGCGATCGTCACCGGCGGCAGCGGCGATATCGGTCGCGCCGTCGCCGCCGCGCTCGCCCGTACCATGCAGGTCGTGGTGACCGCGCGCCGGGCCGCGCCGCTGGGGACGGTGGCGGGCGCACGCATCCACGCCCATCCCTCCGACGCGCTCGACCAACGATCGGTCGATACTCTCGCAGACTGGACGCTGGAGCGGTTCGGGCGGATCGATGTGCTGGTCAATTGCGCGGCTAGCACCGCCAGCGTTGCCGGATCGATCGAGGATGTCGATGTCGACGGGCTGGTCGGCGACCTCGATACCAAGGTCGGTGGATATCTGCGCTATGTGCGCGCCGTCGTGCCGGCGATGAAGCGGCAGGGCGGGGGGCGCATCGTCAATATCGGCGGGCTAACAGGCCGCTCGTCGGACACGCTGAGCGGGATGCGCAACGTCGCGGTGAGCCATCTGACCAAGGTGCTGTCCGACCAGCTTGGTGCGCACGGCATCGCGGTGAACGCGGTGCATCCCGGCATCGTCGCGACGCCACACCTCGACGCGGTGTTCGCGCGTCATGCCCAAGCCCAGGGCACGACCCCGGCGGCGATCGCCGCGACGTATGTCGCGGAGATCCCCATGCGCCGGATCCTGTCGGTCGAGGAGATCGCCGATGCCGTCGCCATGCTCGCCGCGCCGGGGATGACCGCGATCACCGGCCAATCTATCACCGTCGACGGCGGTTATTCGCGCGGCATATATCTGTAGACGGGTAGGCGATGGACGAAGGCGAACAGGACCGGATCGATCGCTATCCTGCGGTGCTGCGCGGGCTCCACTGGGCGCGCGCGGTCCTGATCCTTGGGATGATCTGCGCCGGCTGGACGATGACGCGGATGCCGGACGAGGCCGTCGCGAAGTTCGGCGACTTCTATCCGCTGCACAAGAGCTTCGGGCTGCTCGCGTTGCTGGTCGTGCTGGTCCAACTGGCGATTCGCGCGCGTACCCGGCTGCCGTACCCGCCCGCCGCGCTGCCCCGGCACGAGGCGGTACTGGCCAAGGGTGTCCATCACGCCATGTACGTGCTGCTCGTGCTGGTGCCGGTGATGGGTTATTCGATGTCGAGTAGCTTCACCCAGAGCGACGGTGTCACCTTCTTCGGGATCCCAGTGCCCGAGCTGCTCGGCAAGGACGATCGCTGGTTCGCGGTGTTCCAATGGCTTCACCGGGTGCTCGCCTATACGCTGCTCGGCCTGATCGTGCTGCATGTCGGCGGGGCGCTGAAGCATCGCTTCCTCGACCGGGACCGGCGCGCCGACGTGCTGCCGCGCATGTGGTGGTGACGCGATGACGAAGGACAGTTTCGATCGTGGGTTGCGGACGCGGCGCGCGGTGCTGGGCGATACCTATGTCGATGCCGCGCTTGGCCGGGCAGGAGATTTCGGCGCGCCGATGCAGCGGCTGACCACCGAGATCTGCTGGGACGGAATCTGGAACCGGCCGGGGCTGGACCGCCGCAGTCGCAGCCTCGTCAACCTGGGCATGATCGCCGCGCTCAACCGCCCGCACGAACTGGCCGCGCATGTCCGCGCCGCGCTGCGCAATGGCCTGACCGTCGCGGAAATCCAGGAGGTGCTGTTGCAGGCCGCCGTCTATTGCGGAGTGCCGGCCGGGGTCGACAGCTTCCGCATCGCCGGCGAGGTCGTTGCGGCCTGGGAAGCCTCGCCCGACGGCTGAGCGTCGCTGCGCCCATCGCCGACCCGTCCGCTTGCACGGGGTGTGGAAAAGCGACTATTGCATTCACAATGCATATTGCCCCCTTCGCGGACAGGCTGATGCGTGGACGTAACAGTGGCGCGGGCAATCATGGACGACAAGGTCGATATCGGAAACACCATCGCGATGATGTCATTCGCGGCGGTGGTGAGTACCGGCAGCTTTTCCGCCGCCGCCAACCTGCTCGGTTATTCGAAGGCGGCGGTCAGCCGGCAGATCTCGCGGCTGGAAGAGGCGGCGGGCATGAAGCTGCTCGACCGGACGACCCGCACCGTCACGGTGACTCCGGCGGGCCGCGAGATGTACCAGCATTGCGCGCGCATCGCCGACGAAGTGAACGAGGCGAACCGGGTGATGACAGGCATGCTGTCGCGGCCGCGCGGCGACCTGAAGGTCAATGCGCCGGTCGTCGCCTCGCTGTTCAACATCACCCAGGCGATCCCGGCCTTCCTGCACGAATATCCCGATATCCGGCTGTTCATGAACCTGTCGGACAGCAAGGCGGACCTGCTGAAGGGCAATTTCGACGTCGCCTTCTGGGTCGGCGAACCATATGACGTGACGCTCGATACGGTGAAGCTATGCGACTATGAAATGGTGCTGGCCGCCTCGGTCGACTATCTCGACCGGCGCGGACGCCCGGCGACGGCGGCGGAACTGAAGGAGCATCTCTGCATCCTCGAAACCCATTTGTCGCGGATCGGCGAGTGGCGCCTGTCGGCGGACGAGATCATCTCGGTCAATCGTGGCGCGCTGACCTCGAACAGCGTCCGGCTGACGCGCGAGGCGATGCTGGCCGGCATGGGCATCGGCTACTTGCCCCGCTTCCTGCTGGAGAGCGACATCGCTGCGGGGCGGATCGAGGTGCTGCTGCCCGACGTCGTGTCGCAGCGGCTGCCGCTGTACCTGCTGTTCTCGCGCGGGAACTATGCGCTGTCGAAGGTGCGGGCGTTCGTGGACTATCTGACGGCCGCGATCAGTGATGCGCCGTCGTCCGCGTCGGGGCGCGGTATCCGCCTGGCCAGCGCGGTCTAGTCCGGACGCCCGGCAGCCGGATTTAGCGCCTACCGGACAGCGGACCTTGCGGCGTGCTGGCGCCGCCCCTCCGCAGCGGCGGTCTCTTCCGCGCCGCGTACGCTGGGGCGGGCACCGACGGTCGCCAGATAGCGGGTCAGGTGCGGCCAGCCGTCGGTGGGGATGGCATGGGCATGCGTCCACATCGCGATCGTGTAGCAATGCGCGTCGGCGATGGTGAAGCGATCGCCGGTCAGGAAGACGCGGTCGGCTAGCTGTGCGTCGAGCCATCCCAGCCGTCCGTCCAGATAGGTCCGCGCGATCGCGCGATACTCCGGTGGCGTCGTCGCCTTGAACATCGGCATGAAGCCGCCCTTGTGCAGGTCGGCACCGACGAAGCTCATCCATTCCAGAACGCGATACCGCGCCATCGTTCCCGGCGCCGGCAGCAGGCCCGCTTCGGGATGACGATCGGCCAGATACTGCATGATGACCGCCCCCTCGCTCAGCCGCTCGCCATCGGGCAGTTCGAGCGTCGGTACGGTCCCCTTGGAATTGATGTGCAGATAGTCTCGGCCGTCCGCCAGCCGCTTGTGCACCATGTCGACCCATTCATAGTCGAGCGCGATGCCAATCTCTCGCGCGACGATATCGACCGCCAGCGAGCATCCCCGCACTTCATGGTATAATTTCACGCGACCCCTTTTCCTGCCGGCGGAAATCCTGTTGGGCAGCCTTAGCCCTATTGGCGGGCGGATCAATATAGTTTAAGCTTAAAATTATTAAATGACGGCGGCTGGACGAGAATGGAGTGCGCGTGACGGAGCACGTTCGGGAAAAGCATGACGGCGAACTCGGCGGGCGGCTGGACATTCGTGTCCTGCTGCGGCTGCTGAGTTGCTCGATGACGATCGAGAAGCGGCTGCGACGCCGCTTCGTCGAACAGTTCGACACCACGCTGCCGCGCTTCGACGTGCTGGCCACGCTGGAGCGGCATCGAGGCGGGATCACCATGAGCGCGCTGTCGCAGTCGCTGCTGGTGTCGAACGGCAACGTCACGGCGGTCGTGCGGCAGCTGGAGGCGGACGGCCTGCTGGTGTCGCGGCCGGCACCCGACGATCGCCGTCGCTCGATCGTGGCGCTGACCGAGCGCGGTCGCAGCCATTTCCAGGAGCTTGCGGCGGCGCATCACGGCTGGATCGCGACGATGTTTGCCGCGATGCCCGATGACAAGCTGGCGGCGTTGTACGATCTGCTCGCCGCGCTGAAGACGTCGCTCGGGGCAGAGCAGCAGGAGACGGCATGACCTTCGTATCGCGGCAGCAGGTCCGCTTCGCGCATATCGATGCCGCCGGCATCGTCTTTTACCCGCGCTATTTCGAGATGCTGAACGCGGCGGTGGAGGATCTGTTCGCCGACGTGGTCGGCACCGACTTCGCCGCGATGCACCAGCGGCTGGGGCTGGGTGTGCCGACCGTCAGCCTGGAGGCCGAGTTCGTATTGCCGAGCCGGCTGGGCGAGATGCTGGACTTTGCGCTCGACGTGACGCGCATCGGACGCAGCTCCGCGCATCTGTCGGTCGATGTGACCTGCGATGGAGCCCCGCGGCTGCGCGCGACGGTGGTGCTGGTGTGTATGGCGCTGGAAAGCGCGCGCGCGCACCCTTGGCCCGACGATTTCCGGATGGCACTCGAACCGGTCGCGGCGTGAATGCCCGGGTGGAGCGGCGCTCCACCCGGCACGCTGTCACCCCGCGACGACGGGATGGCGCAGTCGGCCGATGCCGACGACCTCGCCCTCGATCACGTCGCCGGGCGTGACCCATTCCTGTGGCGAGCGGCCGGCTCCGACCCCCTCGGGCGTGCCGGTGGCGATGATGTCGCCGGGCTCCAGCGTGATGCCCTGACTGATGTCGGCGATTAGCTCGTCGACCTTGAACAGCATGTGACTGGTGTTGTTGCGCTGCTTCTCGACGCCGTTGACGGTCAGCCACAGGTCGAGCGTTTGCGGATCGGGGATTTCGTCGGCGGTGACGATGCATGGACCCATCGGGCAATAGCTGTCCTGCCCCTTGGAATAGATCCACTGGCCTGCCCGGCGGCAGTCGCGCGCGCTCATGTCGATCAGCGTGGTATAGCCGAAGACATGCGCTAGCGCGTCCTCGCGGCGGACGCGGCGCGCGGTGGTACCGATGATGCAGCCCAGCTCGATCTCCCAGTCCAGCTGGCGCGTGATGTCGGCGCGGTGGACGATCGGGTCACCCGGGGCGATCACGCTGGTCGGCGGCTTGGAGAAGATCACCGGCTGCTTGGGCAGGTCGGGCGAGGTGTCGAGCGCCTGCGCGCTTTCGGCGACATGGTCGATATAGTTCAGACCGATGCCGAACACGTTCTTGCGCGGGCGCGGGATCGGCGCGAGCAGGCGCACATTGGTGAGCGGCAGCGCGCCGTTGACCGGCCAGCGGCCCTTCGCCTCGCTGAGCAGCGCCGCCAGTTCGGCGAGCGCCACCGGGCCCAGGTCGATGAAATCGAGCATCCGTGCTGGCAGCGGTACGCCGGCGCGCGCGCCGAGGCGTGCGACATCGACGACGATCCCGTCGACGATCACGCCCAGTCGAGCTTCGGCTTCGATCCCGGCGCGGTAAGTGACGAGACGCATGGAAATCCTTTCGAATACGAGGGAAAGATCAACGAAGGACGGGCTGCCGGCCGCCATTCTCCGCCAGCCCCTCCGAACGGTAGAGGCCGAGCGCGCGCATGGTCGGCAGGTCGTGGAACGAGAACAGACAGGCGTCCTCGCTCGCCGAGCCGTTGACATGCTCGTGCCACATCCAAGACGGCACGACGAAGATGTCGCGCTCCTTCCAGTCGAGCCGCTTGCCGCCGACGATCGAGTGGCCGGAACCCTTGGCGCACTGGAAGACGAAATTGCCGACCTCGCGATGCGCCAGCGTGTGCTCGCCGGGGCGCAGCAACTGCATCGATGCGCCGATCGTCGACATGGGCGGGCCGCCGTTGAAGGGATTGACATAGTTCATATGGATGCCGTCATAGGGCGACCCGTCGCTGGCACGGGCGTAGCGCAGGAGCGCCTCATAGGTCGGCTCCCACTCATATTTCAGCAGCGGCGAATAGCGTTTCGACCAGGTTTCCCCGGCGGGCAGCAGCGCCGCGTTGCCCCATGTCGCGGTGGAATCGTCAACCGGAAAGCCGACCGCTTGGTTCAGGTCGGGATGCACCTCGTAAAAATTGGCGTCGAGTGCGTTCATCAGCGGGATGTCGAGCCCATCCTGCCAGATGCATACCGTGCCGTCCTCGGTCACGCCATGTTCGTGCCACGTCCCGTTGGGCGTCAGCACAAAATCGTTGCGACCCAGCGTCATCTTGTGGCCATCGACATTGGTGAAGGCGCCTGACCCCTCCATGATGAAGCGCAGCGCCGAGGCGGAATGGCGATGGGCGGAGGCGACCTCGCCCGGACCCATCACCTGCAATCCCGAATAGAGCCAGCCGACCGCCGCCGACACGTCGCGCCGGCCCGGATTGGCGAGATAGACGACGCGACGCCCCGCCTTTTCCGGGCTGACCAGTTCCAGCGCGCGCAGCACATGGTCGCGTAGCCGGTCGTAATGCCAGACCACGGGCTGGGAGCCCGACTTCGGCTCCCACGGCTCGATCTTGTTGGCGACGGTCCACAGCGCGCCGGCGTGCTGGGCTTCCAGATCGCGATAGAAGTCGATCAGTTCGGCGGTATCGCCGACATTGGCACGCCCGGCGACGTCCTCGCGGAATGCGTCATAAGCCTCGGTCGCCATGCACCGTCTCCTCGTGGAATATTGTTATAGGCTTAAAACATCTTGCCAAGCGCTGTCAATCCGGGCAATCGATGGCGGATCGCTCAGGAAGGATCGCTCGCCCATGCTGAACCTGCCCCGTTTCAAGGCCGCCGCCGTGCAGGCGGCGCCGGCGTTCCTCGATCCCGTCGCCACGGTCGACAAGGCGGCGTCGCTGATCCGCGAGGCGGCGGCGAACGGCGCGGCGCTGGTCGCCTTTCCGGAGGTGTTCGTGGCGGGCTATCCCTATTGGAGTTGGATCGTCGATCCGGTCGCGGGAAGCGCGTGGTTCGAAAAGCTGGTCCGTGCCTCGATCATGGTGCCGGGGCCGGAGGTCGACCAACTCTGCACGGTCGCGCGGGAGGCGGGCGTCCATGTCGTGATCGGCGTCAATGAGCGCAGCCCGGTGTCGCTCGGCACGCTCTACAACACGATGCTGTTCATCGGCCCCGACGGCGAAATCCTGGGAAAGCACCGCAAGCTGGTGCCGACCTGGGCGGAAAAGCTGACCTGGGCGCATGGCGACGGATCGACGCTGACGGTGTACGATACCGCGATCGGCCCGCTCGGCGGACTCGCCTGCGGGGAAAATACCAACACGCTCGCCCGCTTTACCCTGCTGGCGCAGGGCGAACTGGTGCATGTCGCCAGCTATATCGCGCTGCCGGTGGCGCCGCCCGACTATGACATGGCGGAGGCGATTCGGGTGCGCGCGGCGGCGCATTGCTTCGAGGGCAAGCTGTTCACGATCGTCTCCTGCTCGACCGTGTCGGAGGAGATCATCGCTGCGATGGAGACGCTGGTCCCCGACGCGCGGGCGCGGCTGGAGCGGAAGAACAGCGCCTTTTCCGGCATCCTCGGCCCCGATGGTCGCACCGTCGGCGCGCCGCTGATCGACGAGGAGGGTATCGTCTATGCCGAGATCGACTTGTCGCGCTGCATCCAGCCCAAGCAGATGCACGACATCATCGGCCATTATAACCGCTTCGACATCTTCGACCTGCGTGTGAACGCCATGCCGCAGCAGCCGGTCCGCATCGCGGCCGAAACAAAGGCCGAGCCCCTGCCGGCGCTCGCCGACGCCCCTTCATCCTGACCCGCCAGAGGACCGCCATGACTCAGCGCAGCTATCGCATCGGCCAGATCGTGCCGTCGTCGAACACCACCATGGAAACCGAGATCCCGGCGATGCTGCGCGCGCGCGAAGCCGTGCTGCCGGAGCGCTTCACCTTCCATTCCAGCCGGATGCGGATGAAGAAGGTGGTGAAGGAGGAGTTGGAGGCGATGGACCGCGACAGCGACCGCTGCGCGATCGAACTCACCGACGCCCGGGTCGACGTGCTCGGCTATGCCTGCCTCGTCGCGATCATGAGCATGGGGCCCGGTTATCACCGCGAGTCGGCGCGGCGGCTGCACGAGCGGACCGTGGAGAACGGCGCGCCGACCCCGGTGGTGACGAGCGCCGGCGCACTGGTCGAGGGGCTGAAGCTGATGGGCGCCAAGACGATCTCGATCATCTGCCCCTATATGAAGCCGCTCACCCGGCTAGTGGTCGACTATATCGAGAATGAGGGGATCGCCGTTCGCGATTTCGCGGCGCTGGAGATACCCGACAATCTGGACGTCGGCCGCCACGATCCCGAGCGGCTGCTCGACATCTATCAGCAGGTGGATCGGGACGGGATCGACGTGTTCGTTGCGTCGGCCTGTGTGCAGATGCCATCGCTGCCGATCATCCAGCGGCTGGAGGATCGGATCGGTGTGCCCGTCGTGTCTGCGGCGGTTTGCACCACGCATCAGATGCTTGACCGGCTGGGGCTGGAACGTCGCCTGCCGGATGCCGGCGCGCTGCTGGGCGGCAAATACTGATCGTCCATCCGTCCCGCGCTAGGTAGGGCGGATAAGGGTAAGAAAAAAAGAGGCGCATCCGGATGTTCGATGCCCAGTTTGATCCACGGCGTTGCCGGCTTCACATCCGCTATACCGGCTTCTGGTCGGCACATGACGCCCATGCGATCGTTGACCGGATGCGCGCGGCGCTGGCCGGGGCGGCGGGGCCGGCGGCGCGCAGCTTCACCCTGCTCGACGACCTGCGCGACTGGCCGGTCCAGTCGCAGGAGGTCCTAGAGATCACCCGGGGCTTCGCCGATCTGGTCCGGCGCGCGCCGGTTTCGCTGAACGCGATGATCGTCCCCAGCGCGCTCTTGCGCTTGCAGGTCGGCCGCACGCTGCACGATCTGCCCAACTGCTCGATTTTCGATACGTACGAGGAGGCCGACCGCTGGCTGGCGAAGGTCGAGACCGTCGCAACCTGATTGACAGGCTCACGCCCTATATATATGCATATGCATATTATTGAGGCGAGGAACCATGGCAGAGCGATCGTTCGCGCGTGAGGTGGAGCATCTGCGGCTGGGGGAAGGCGACGTCTTCAAAGGCGAGGCGATCCTGGCGATCACCAAAGGGCTGCTCCAGTCCGGCGTTGCCTATGTCGGCGGCTATCAGGGGTCGCCGATCTCGCACCTGATCGACGTGTTGGCCGATGCCAAGGACGTGCTCGACGAACTGGGCGTCAATTTCCAGAGTTCCGCGAACGAATCGACGGCCGCCGCGATGCTGTCCGCCTCGGTCATGTACCCATTGCGCGGGGCGGTGGCGTGGAAGTCGACGGTGGGCACCAACGTCGCCTCCGATGCCTTGTCCAACCTCGCCTCGGGCGGGGTGACGGGCGGTGCGATGGTCATCGTCGGCGAGGATTATGGCGAAGGCTCCTCGATCATGCAGGAGCGCACTCACGCCTTCGCGATGAAGTCGCAGATGTGGCTGCTCGATCCGCGTCCCGACCATGGCTGCATCGTCGACCTGATCGAGAAGGGGTTTCAGTTGTCGGAGGCGTCGGCGACGCCCGTGATGCTGCAGGTCCGGGTCCGCACCTGCCACATGCACGGCAGCTTCGCATGCAAGGACAATGTCCGACCCGCCTTCACGATCGCCGACGCCCTGACCAACCCACGGCGCGACTTGGACCGCATCGTCCTGCCACCGGCCGCCTATGCCCACGAGCGGGAGAAGATCGCGCAGCGTATGCCCGCCGCGATCGACTTCATCCGCGATCATCACCTGAACGAACGGTTCGGGCCGGACGAGGGGCCGGTCGGCATCGTCCTGCAGGGCGGCATGTACAACAACGTCATCCGCGCGCTGCAATATCTCGGCCTTTCGGACGCATATGGCAACACGGCGATTCCACTCTATGTGATGAACGTCACCTATCCGATGATCGATACGGAGATCGCCGAGTTCGCGGCCGGCAAGGACGCGCTGCTGATGGTCGAGGAGGGGCAGCCCGAATATCTGGAACAGGCGCTCCACACCGTGCTGCGCCGCCGCGACTTGGCGACGAAGGTACGCGGCAAGGACGTGCTGCCGATGGCGGGCGACTATACCGCCCAGGCGATCATGATCGGGGTGCAGGCGTTCCTGGAGGATCATGCGCCGCGACTGCTCGGCAATCGGCCGCCGGTGCCCGACGCGCGCGCGGTACTGGCTGACCCGACGGTCGAGCGGCTGAAATCGGTCGTGCCCCCCCGTCCGCCGGGCCTGTGCACCGGATGTCCGGAACGCCCGATCTTCGCCGCGATGAAGCTGGTGCAGGAGGAACTGGGCGAGCATCATGTCTCCGCCGATATCGGCTGCCACCTGTTCTCGATCCTGCCACCGTTCAACATCGGCAACACGACGATGGGCTATGGCCTGGGCCCCGCCTCGACCGCGGCGTTCGGGGTAAAGGCCGGCAAGCGTTCGATCGCGGTGATGGGCGATGGCGGTTTCTGGCACAACGGCCTGACCAGCGGCATCGGCAACGCCGTGTATAACAAGCATGACGGCGTGTTCCTGATCGTCGACAATTTCTATTCTTCGGCCACCGGCGGTCAGGACATCCTGTCGTCGCGGGCGGAGAACAAGACCCGCGCCACCAACAACCCGATCATCGACGCGGTGCGCGGCATCGGCGCGAAATGGGTGCGCGAGGTCGATCGCACCTATGACGTCGGTAAGATGCGCAGCGTCCTGAAGGAGGCGCTGACCACCCCCGATGCGGGGCCCAAGATCATCATCGCGTCCTCGGAATGCATGCTGAACAAGCAGCGTCGCGTGAAGCCGCTGGTCGCGCGTCATATCAAGGAAGGCAAGCGGGTGGTGAAGGAGCGGTTTGGCGTCGACGAAGATGTCTGCACCGGCGACCATAGCTGTATCCGCTTGTCCGGCTGCCCGTCGCTGTCGGTCAAGACGCTCGACGACCCGCTGCGCGACGATCCCGTCGCGGCGATCGACAATAGCTGCGTCGGCTGCGGCAATTGCGGCGAGGTGTCGGAGGCGGCGGCGCTCTGTCCGTCCTTCTACCGGGCCGAGGTGGTGCACAACCCGACCGCGACCGAGCGGCTGGGCGAGCGGATGACGATGGCGATGATCCGCTTCCTCCAGCGCCGCCGCGCCGCGCGCCGCATCGCGGTGTCGGCATGAGCGTGGCACAGGGACTGGTACTGCCGCTCGCTCCGGCCGGTCCGCCGACCGAACGGCCGATCGCGATCGCGATCGTCGCGATGGGCGGGCAGGGCGGCGGCGTGCTGACCGGCTGGATCGTGCGACTGGCCGAGGAGGCGGGCTGGGTGGCGCAATCCACTTCCGTCCCCGGCGTAGCGCAGCGTACCGGCGCGACGATCTATTATGTCGAGATCATGCGCGCGGCGAACGGGCAGAAGCCGATCCTGGCACAGATGCCGACGCCGGGCGATGTCGACATCGTGCTGGCATCGGAATTCATGGAGGCGGGCCGGTCGATCCTGCGCGGCATCGTGACGCCCGACCGAACCACGCTGATCGCGTCCAGCCACAGGTCGCTGGCGATCAGCGAGAAGAGCGCGCCGGGCGAAGGTATCGCCGAAAGCGGGGCCGTGGTCGATGCGATCGGCGTCACCGCACGCCAGCAAATCATCTTCGACATGGACGCGCTGGCGGTGCGTAACGGCAGCGTCATCTCCGCCGCGCTGTTCGGTGCGCTCGCCGGATCGGGCGCACTGCCGTTCGTGCGATCCGCCTATCACGCGGTGATCGCGGCGGACGGCAAGGGCGTCGCGGCAAGCATCAAGACGTTCGACGCGGCGTTCGATCGCGTGGTGGCGGGGCCGGAGGGCGAGCCCGAACCCGAGCCGGTCGAGGCACCCACCGCGACGCTTCCGCCCATCGACCCGCGTTTCCAGATGCTGCTGACGCGGATGCAGGACATGGTGCCGCAGCCGGCGTGGGCGATGGTGCAGGCGGGGCTGGCGAAGGTCGTTGATTATCAGGACGCGCGGTATGGCGAGGAGTATCTCGACGCGCTGGCCCTCGTCGTCGTGGCCGACCGCGCCGCGGGGGGCGGGCCACGCGGATGGGCGTTCACCGAACATGCGGCCAAATATCTTGCCAACGCGATGACCTATGACGACGTCATCCGCGTTGCCGACCTGAAGACCCGCGCCGCCCGCCGTACGCGGATCGAGCGAGAGGTCGGCGTCCGCCCGGACCAGATCCTGCGGACCACCGAGTTCATGCACCCGCGGATGGAGGAGGTCGCTGGAACATTGCCAGCCGGGATCGGCCGCTGGCTGGAACGTCGACCGCGCCTCTACGCCTGGCTCGACGCCCGCGTGAACAGGGGAAGACGAGTGCGCACTTATGCGTTGCTCTGGTTCCTCGCCCTGTACCTGCTGGCGGGGATGCGCGTGCTGCGCCGCCGCTCGCTGCGCCATTCGGTGGAGGTCGCGCATCGCGACGCGTGGCTGGGCTATGCGATGGAGACGCTCGGCCACAATTATGAGCTGGCGGTCGAGGTGTTGAAATGCCGGCGGCTCATCAAGGGCTATTCGGATACTCATGCGCGCGGCCTGTCGAAATTCGACCGCGTGATCGCGACGATCCGCGCCATCGAGCAGCGCGGCGACGCCGCCGACTGGGCGCGGCGGCTGCGCGAAGCGGCGATCCGCGACGCAGGGCAGGATGGTCTGGACGGCGTGATTGCCACCATCTCCTCGTTCACCGGGCCCGGGCCGGTCGCTGCCTCGGCTTGACGGCGACCCGGGGTTCCGCCTTTACGCGGAGCATCGGTGGAGTGAGGGCATGAGCGAACGGGATAGCAAAAGGCGCGTTGGCCAGCCGCCGCATACGCAGGCCGCGCTGGAGGATTTCGTCCCCTATCTGGTCAATCGGCTGGCCAGTGCGGGGCAGAGCGCGCAGAACAAGCGGCTGGCCGCCGCCGGGATCAATACGGTGACGCTGCGCACCCTGTCGGTGCTGCACATCCAGAACGGGCTGACCGTCAACGAAATTACGGCCCGCGCCTTTGCCGAGCAATCGACCGCCAGCCGCGCGATCGACGCCATGGTGACCAACGGCCTGGTCGAGCGGCACGTGTCCGAGCAGGACGGCCGCCGCCGCGAGATCGGCCTGACCGAAGACGGCAGCACGCTGCTCCACGCCTGCTGGCCGCAGATGGAGGAGCATTACGCGGTCATGACCGCCGGCATCTCCGAAGACGACCTGGCGACGTGCAAGCGCGTCCTGTTGCGGATGATCGCCAATCTGCGCGGTGACGACGGATGATCGCGCACGCTTGACTTCAGCCGACAACCGGTAGAAATATGCATGTGCATATTATTTGACGGTCGACCGGTGCAGCCTGACGCCTGATCGTACCGCCGGTTCTGGGGGAGCGAGGGTGAGCAGCGAAACGACGTTCTCGAGGTTTGCGGCGACCGCCATCGCCTTTCGCGACCGCCCCTTTCTGAACGTCCTGCCCGAGACCGCGAACGTCTACGGGATTGAGGCAGGCGAGATCAGCTATGGCGCGATGGCACAGCGCGTGGCGACGTGGCGCGACGTGTTGCATGCGGCCGGTTATGGCCCCGGCACGCGGGTCGGCCTGCTGTTGCAGAACCGGCCGGTGTTCCTGGAAATCTGGTTCGCGCTCAACGCGCTCGGTGCGTCGGTCGTACCGTTCAATCCCGACCTGCGGCTCAGCGAGCTGGAATATGTCATTGGCCATTCAGGCATGGCCACCGCCTTCGTGCTACCCGCCCGCCGTGACGAAATCGCGGTCGCCGCCCGCAACGCCGGCAGCGACATGGCCGTGATCGTGCCGGGCGAACCGGTGCCGCCGCTGGCGAGCCCGGCGATCAATGGCACCGCGCCGGATGCGGCGACGGAGGCGGCACTGCTCTACACGTCGGGTACCACCGGCAGTCCCAAGGGCTGCGTGCTGACCAACACCTATTTCCTCCATTCGGGCGACTGGTATCGCGACGTCGGCGGCGTGCTGGTGCTGCATCCGGGCGAGGAGCGGATGCTGACGCCGCTGCCGGTGTTCCACATGAACGCAATGGCGGTATCGGTGATGGCGATGGTGACGGTCGGTGGCTGCCTGACGCTGCTCGATCGGTTTCATCCAAGGACGTGGTGGGATTCGGTGCGGCGCAGCGGTGCGACCTGCCTCCATTATCTGGGCGTGATGCCGTCGATGCTGATGAAGGCGCCGCCGGATCCGCAGGATCGCGCGCATAATGTTCGCTTTGGCTTCGGCGCGGGGGTCGCGACCGAGCTGCACGCGCCGTTCGAGGCGCGGTTCGGCTTTCCGCTGGTCGAGGCGTGGGCGATGACGGAAACCGGCAGCGGCGGCGTGATCTGCGCCAGTCGAGAGCCGCGTAAGACGGGTACCAGTTGCTTCGGCCGGCCGAGCGCGGACGTGGATATCCGCATCGTCGACGATGATGGGCGTGACGTGGCGGGCGATGCGCCCGGCGAGCTGCTGGTTCGCCGCGCCGGGGCCGATCCGCGCTATGGCTTTTTCCGCGAATATCTGAAGAACCCGGCGGCGACGGCGGAGGCGTGGCAGGACGGCTGGTTCCACACCGGCGATATCGTGTCGCGCGACGGTGACGGCGACCTGCACTTCGTCGACCGCAAGAAGAACGTCATCCGCCGTTCGGGCGAGAATATCGCCGCCATCGAGGTCGAGACGATCCTCGCCAAGCATCCGCTGATCCGCCAGGTCGCGGTCGCCGCGACCCCAGACGCGGTGCGCGGCGACGAGGTCGCGGCACTGATCGTCGTCGATCCCGCCGACCGCAACGCCGCGACGGCCGAGGCGATCAGCACCTGGGCGTTGGGCGAGATGGCCTATTACAAAGTGCCGGGCTGGATTGCGTTCGTCGACGACCTGCCGCGCACTCCCACCGAAAAGATCCTGCGCGCCGCGTTGAAGACGCAGGTGGTCGAGGCGATGGCGCGGGGGGCGTTCTTCGACTTGCGCGCGCTGAAGAGACGGCAGGTGTGATGCGCTGCGCCGCCGCCTATGACGATGTCGTGCTCTGCGCGCCGGTGACGGTGCCGTATGAGCGGTTCTCGATCCGTTCGGCGCACTGGTGGGCTGGACGGGCGCTGCGCGGCCTTGCCAAGGCGGCGGGGCTGCGCCCCGCCGATATCGACGGCTTCTGCTTCGCCAGCTTCTCGGCAGCGCCCGACACGGCGGTGGGCATGGTCCAGCATCTGGGCTTAAGCCCGCGCTGGCTCGATCATCTGCCGACCGGCGGGGCGAGCGGTGTGATGGCGCTGCGCCGTGCCGCGCGAGCGGTGCAATGCGGCGATGCCGAACTGGTCGCCTGCGTCGCGGCGGACACCAATCATATCGATAGTTTCCGGCGCACGCTGGCTGGATTCTCGCGCTTCTCGCAGGATGCTGTCTATCCCTATGGTGCCGGCGGGCCGAACGCGACCTTCGCGCTGATCACCGATCATTACATGCGCAAATATGGCGCGACGCGCGAGGATTTTGGTCGGCTCTGCGTCGCGCAGCGCGACAATGCGCTGAGCAACCCGCTGGCCTTGCAGCGCCGCCCGCTGACCCTTGAGGACTATCTGGCGGCGCGGCCGATCTGCGACCCCGTCCACCTGTACGATTGCGTCATGCCGTGCGCCGGTGCGGAGGCGTTCATCGTGACCACGCCCGAGATCGCGGAGCGTCGCGGCCTGAGGACGGCATGCATCCTGTCGACGATCGAGCGGCACAATGCCTTTCCCGACGATCCTGTCCAGTGGCGGGGTGGCTGGGCAATGGATGTCGATGCCCTGTGGACGGCGGCGGACAGGGTGCCGGCGGATGTCGATGTCGTGCAGGTCTATGACGACTATCCGGTCATCATCGCCATGCAGCTGGAGGATCTGGGGTTCTGTGCCAAAGGCGAGGCGCCGGCATTCCTGCGTGCGACCGATTTCCGCATTGCCGGCGACCTGCCGCTGAACACCAATGGCGGACAGTTGTCGGCGGGGCAGGCGGGCGCGGCGGGCGGGTTTCAACTGGTGACGGAGGGGTTGCGCCAGATCCTGGGCCAGCCGCTCGGCGATCAAGTGCCGGATGCATCGCTTGCCGTCCTCTCGGGGTTCGGGCTGGTCAATTACGATCGCGGCGTCTGCACGGCGGCGGCGGTGATCGAGACCTGTGCATGATGCCCCCGCGCGAACCACGCGATCCGCTCGCCCGCCGCAAGGAGCGGCACGTCCCGCCATCCGCGCGTAGCGGCGCGCTCGTTGCCTTGTCGGCGCGGGCGGCGCTCGGCCGCTTCGTGCTCCAGCGCTGCACCGATTGCAGCGCCGTCACCTATCCGCCGCGCGACATCTGCCCGCGCTGCTGGGGTCCCCTTGCATGGGAGGATCAGCCGCGCGGCGCCCGGGTCGTCGCCGCGACGACGATCCGTGTCACCACCGATCTCTATTTCCGCGACCACCTGCCCTGGCGGATCGGCACCGTCGCGCTCGATGCGGGGCCGACCGCAATCGTCCATCTCGATACGCGGCTAAAGCTCGGCGACCGCGCCGTGATGCGGCTGGTGCTGGACCCGGGCGGCGACGCCGCGCTGTTCGCGATGCCGGAAGGGGGAAAGCTGATGGACGACCGACAGGGACGCGCATTCGTGGTGCCGGTGCGCGGCCGCAGCGTCCTGGTGACGGATGGCGACAGCGCGGTGGGGCAGGCGGTGGTGCGTGCCGTGCAGGCGGCGGGTGCGGCCGCAATCGTCGCCGGTTCCGCCTCACCCGCGCAGCCACGGCCGGTCGAAGAGGGTGTGCGCCGGATCGGGCTGGACCTGACCGACACGCGGTCGGTGGCGCAGTGTTTCGCCGGCATCGCCGGCCCGCTGGACATCGTCGTCAATACGGCGCGGCTGGTCCGCCCCGGGGCCGGGCTGGTCGACCAGAAGCGGATGCTCGATTTGGGGGTGGTCGGCCTGCTGCGGCTGACCGAGGCGTCGGCACCGCTGCTGGCCAGTCGCCCGGCGGGGGCGTTCGTCGACCTGTTGTCGACCCATGCCCTGGCGCCGGATGCCGCCTTCGCCGCCTTTTCTGCGGCGGAGGCGGCCCGGCATGCGCTGGTCCAGAGCTTCCGCCACCGAATGCGTAGCGAGGGTGTGCGGGTCATGACGATCTTCGCGGGGCCGATCGACGATCAGGACCATCAGTCGCTGCCGCTTCCCCGCCTCGCCCCCGCCCGTCTCGGTCAAGCGGTGGTCGAGGCGCTGGAGACGGGGCGGGAGGAAAGTTTCGTGGGAGAGACCGCCGCCGACGCCCTCGCGCGCCGGCAGGACGATCCCGCTCTTTATGCACGGGAGAAAAATCGATGACCGGCACCAGCCCGACGCTGTCGACCCTTGTCCAGGATCTCGCGACCGGGCGGGTCCGGGTGCTCGATCTGACTAACACGCTGTCGCCCGACTTTCCAGTGATCGTGCTGCCGGCCGAGTTTGGCCAGTGCGAACCGTTCCGGATGGAGCGGGTGTCCCGCTACGACGCGGATGGGCCGGCGTGGTACTGGAACAATATCTCGATGAACGAGCATACCGGCACGCATTTCGATGCGCCGGCACATTGGATCACCGGGCGCGACGTGCCGAACGGCACTGTCGACGCGCTGGCCCCCAACGACTTCGTCCACCCCGCCATCGTCATCGACATCAGCACCGAAAGCGCCGCCGACGCCGATTTCATCCTGACCCGCGCCTTTCTGGAGGATTGGGAGAGCCGGAACGGGGCGATCCCGCCGCGCCACTGGATCCTGCTGCGGACGGACTGGTATCGGCGGGTCGGCACGCCCGACTATCTGAACCTGAAGGAGGACGGTGCCCATTCGCCAGGGCCGGACGCCGACGCGATGCGCTTTCTGGTGCACGAGCGCGACTGCGTGGGGCTGGGGGTGGAGACGGTTGGCACCGATGCCGGGCAGGCGGCGCATTTCGAGGAGCCGCTGCCCGCCCATTCGGTGTTGCACGGCAATGGCCGGTTCGGCCTGCAATGCCTGACCAGCCTCGATCGGCTGCCCGTGCGGGGGGCGGTGATCGTGGCGGCGCCGCTGAAGATCCTAGGCGGATCGGGAAGCCCGCTGCGGGTCATCGCGCTGGTCCCGGGCGAGGCGGCGTGACGATGGCCGGAACTGCCATGTTGGCGGCCACAAGTGCCATGTCGCGGCCGGGCACGTCGGCGGATGCTCGCCGCTTCCGGTCAGAAGGCCCGGGCATGTCTTCAGGAGCGACAGTGCTTTCATGACCAGAGTCGACGCGTCCCCTCTTTCCAGCGACGTCCCCTCGCGCAACGGCCTGCTGCCGGGCATGTTGGGCAGCACCGATATCGTCTTCATGATCCTCGCCTGCGCGGCGCCCATGGGGGTGCTGGCCGGGCTGGTGCCGCTCGCGCTGGCGTTCGGCAACGGCGCGGGGATGCCCGGTACGCTACTCCTCGTGTGCGGCGCGATGATGCTGTTCGCGGTCGGCTATGTCCGGATGATTCCGCACATCCGCAACGCCGGCGCCTTCTATGCCTATATAGCCGCCAGCATCAACAAGGAGGCGGGGATCGCCGCCGCCTATGTCGCGGTGGTCGCCTATGTCTGCGCGGCGTCGTCCGTACTGGGCGCGCTGTGCTTCTTCGCCGGTGATTTCGTGCAGCATCTGTTCGGTATCGCCACCCGGTGGGAGATGTGGGCCGCGATCAGCATCGCGATCATCGCCTGGCTCGGCTATCACAAGATCACGATGGCGGCGAAGGTGCTGACGGTCGCGCTGCTCCTCGAAGTGGCCGTCATCCTGATCCTCGACGCCGCCATCCTCTATTCGCGGGGGTGGGCGGGGCTGGACTTCACCGGCTTCACGCCCGGCGCGGTGTTGGCGCCCGGCCTGGGCATCTCCGTCATCTACGCGATCAACGGCTGCATCGGGTTCGAGGCGACCGCGATCTATCAGGAGGAGGCGCGCGACCGCGAGACCAGCGTGCCACGCGCGACCTATGGCGCGATCCTGATCCTGGGCACCTTCTATGTCCTGTCGTCCTGGTGCCTGGTGCTCAGCATCGCGCCGGGCGACGTGAAGGCGGTAGCGGGCGCCGATCCCGGCCGGCTGGTGAGCAACGTCGCCCAGCACTATCTGGGCACGATCGGCCGCGACGTGCTGAGCCTGCTGACGATCACCAGCCTATTTGCAGCGATGCTGGGCTTCTTCAACAACATCACCCGTTACCTGTTCGCGCTGGCCCGCGACGGATTGCTGCCCGCGCCGCTGGGCAGAGTCCATGCGACGCACGGCTCGCCCTCGGCTGCGTGCATCCTGCTGACCGCGACGCTGGCGCTGATCGCTGGCGCGTTCGCGCTAGCGGGGCTCGATCCGCTGCTCAGCCTTGCCACCAGCCTGTCGTCGATGGGCGCGGTCGGGCTGATGCTGCTGTTGACCACCACTTCGCTGTCGGTGCCGATCTTCTTCGCGCGGCGGGGGGAGATGTCACCGGGCAAGACGGTGGCGCCATTCGTCGGCGGGGTGTTGATCGCGATCGCGACCTATCTGTCGCTCGCCAATTATTCGACGCTGACCGGCACGACACTGCGCATCGTCAACGACCTGCCGTTCCTGTTCCTGCCGCTCGCGGTGGGCGGGGTGGTGCACGGACTCTACCTGCGCACCCGCCGGCCCGACCTCTATGCCCGCGTCGGCTCGACCCATGTCGAGGCGGAGCGCGACGTGCCGCCCGCCGCTGCCATCGGGGTGCGCGCATGACCCTGACCGTATCGGAGACCGCCATGAACGAACCCACCCACCCGCCGGTCCGGCTGCCTCAGGGACTGCTGCTGCTCGACGGTGCGCTGGTCCCCGCCTTGCAGCCCGGGCGGACCATCGACGCGGTTGACCCCGCGACCGGGCGGACGATCATGGCGATCCCCGCCTGCGGCGAAGCCGATGTCGAGCGCGCCGTGGCCGCCGCGCATCGCTGTTTCGAAAGCGACGCTTGGCGCGGGTTACGCCCGATCGATCGCGGCCGGCTGCTCGAACGGCTGGCGCTGCTGGTGGAGGCGCATCGCGAGGAACTGGCGGTGCTGGAGTCGCTCGACAGCGGCAAGCTCCTCGGCGTGACCCGGGCGATCGACCTGCAGTTCACGATCGACGGCCTGCGCTATTTCGGGGGCTGGGCCTCCAAGATCGCGGGTGAATATGTCGCCCTGTCCCCGCTGGTCGAGGAGCCGGCGCTGTACCGTGCCTATACGGAGCGGCGGCCGGTCGGTGTCGTTGCCGGGATCACGCCGTGGAATTTTCCGATCGGCCAGGCGATCCAGAAGATCGCGCCGGCGATCGCGTTCGGCTGCACCGTGGTGCTGAAACCTTCCGAGGAAACCTCGCTCACCACGTTGCGGCTGGGCGAGTTGATCGTCGAGGCGGGATTCCCGGCCGGTGCGGTGAACATCGTCACCGGATATGGCCATGACGTCGGGGCCGCGCTGGTCAGCCACCCGCTGGTCCGCAAGATTGCCTTCACCGGGTCGACCGCGACGGGGCAGCGCATCCAGGCCGCCGCCGCCGCCACGATGAAGCGCACCACCTTGGAACTGGGCGGCAAGTCGCCGACGATCGTGCTGGCCGATGCCGATCTGGAGCGGGCAATTCCCGGCGCGGCGGCGGCGATCTTCTCAAATTCCGGGCAGATCTGCACCGCCGGATCGCGCCTGCTGGTCGAGGCGCCGGTGTTCGACCGGGTGATGGAGGGGGTGGCATCGATTGCGCGCGACCTCAGGCTTGGCTCTGCCTTCGACCCGGCGACGCAGGTCGGTCCGCTGGTCTCGTCGCAACAGCGCGACCGCGTCGGCGGCATCGTTGCGCGCGGACTGGCCGAGGGTGCCGTGGCAATCGCCGGGGGGGAGGCGGCGGAGGGCGCCGGCTGGTTCTACAAGCCCACGGTGCTCGGCGGCACCGCGCGCGACATGTCCGTGATGCGCGAGGAGATTTTCGGTCCCGTGGTCTGCGCGGTGCGCGTCGACGATCCGGCGGAGCTGGTGACGATGGCCAACGACACGCCATTCGGGCTGGGCGCGAGCATCTGGACCCGCAATCTCGACCGCGCGCACCTGCTCGCCGACCGGATCGATGCCGGGACGGTGTGGCTGAACACCCATAACGTCCTTGATCTGGCGATGCCGTTCGGCGGCACCGGCCTGTCGGGTCTGGGCCGCGAGTTCGGCACTGCCGCCGTCCACGCCTTCACCGAGCCTAAGGCGGTGTGCATGCGGCTCGATCCGGCCGCCGCGATGCGCTGAACGACGCGGTTAGAATCGGTCGGGGCGATAGGGGGCGGGGTCGAGCAACGGCGTCGCCCCCGTGACCAGATCGGCGGCAAGTTGCCCTGCCGCCGGGGCTGTGCCGAAACCATGGCCGGAAAAGCCGGTAGCGAGCGTCAGACCCGGGATTTTGGCGACGGGCGCGATCACCGGCAGCGAATCCGGCGTCACGTCGATCATCCCCGCCCAGGTCTGTGCGATGCGCGCCTCGGCGAAGACCGGCCATGCCGCAATCAGATTCCGCATCGCCTCCGCATTCAGGCCGGCGTTGACCGGCGGATCGATCGTGCGCAGCCGCTCGAACGGCGAGACGGTGTCCGCGGTCCAGCGGCGGCCGAGGCGCAGATCGTCGAGGAAATCCCGCGTCACCGCCACGCGCAGATTGTGCCACTGGGCGCGCAGCGTCGGCAGGTAGCGCAACCCGATCAACAGATGGTCGAGCGTCAGCGGCGCGAACAGCGCCCCACGCTGCGTGATCGTATAGCCGCCGTCCAGCCGCTTGCGGAACGAGAAATCGGGGGCGCCCAGCGCCATGTCGGTCGGCCCCTCCATCGGCGCGGTGCGCAGGACGGAGGCGACGAGCGGCAGCGTCAGCAGCGGGATGCCGAGATGGCCGAGAAACCGCCGCGACCATACACCGCCTGCGAGCAGCACCTGGTCGCAGCGGACTTCACCATGCTCCGTCACGACGCCCGCCACCCTGCCGCCGGCCAGTGACAGGGTGCGGACCGCGCAATTCTCCACGATCAATGCACCCTTGGCCAGCGCCGCCGTCGCGATCGCGCTGGCGGCGAGCGTCGGTTCGGCCCGGCCGTCCGACGGCGTGCAGATGCCGCCGACCCAGCGACCCGTGCCCCCCGGCGCCATCGCGTCGATCTCCCGCGCCGACAGCAATCGCGAATCAAGCGAAAGGTCGCGCACGGATTCGAGCCATGTCTCGTGCGGGGCCATCTCCGCCTCCGTACGCGCGGCGTAGAGGATGCCGGCCCGGCGATAGCCGACATCGGCGCCGACCCGCTCGTGCATCCGCGCCCAGAGCCGATCGGATTCGGCGGCGAGCGGCACGTCGCGCGGGCCGCGGCTCGTCTTACGAACCCAGCCCAGGTTGCGCGACGACTGTTCGCCGGCGATCCGGCCCTTCTCGATCACCGTCACGGGTATGCCCCGTTCGGCGAGCGTCAATGCCGCCATCAGGCCGACAATGCCGCCGCCGATGACGACTACCGTGGTCGCCGCCGGCAGGGTGGGCGAGGTGGTAACAGGGGTGATCGCGGGGCCCATCCGGTGCGGCCCCGTCAGAGCGCGATGGTGCGTTCGGTGACGGTCGCGGTCGATGCGCCGCGATAGGCCGTCACGTCGATCTCGACCTTGTATTCCGTCGAACCCAGCGGCGGGCACGTCATGGTCAGCGTCGGGTTGATCCCGCGCATCCGCTTGCCATAGGCGGTCATCACCGTCTCCACGTCCTGCGGAGACTGCACGAAAACCCGCACGGCGACCACGTCGGCCAGCACTGCATCGACAGAGGCCAGCGCCCCCTCGATATTCGCCAGCACCTGCATTGTCTGCTCCGTCACGTCCTCCGGGATCAGCTTGGTCCGGGGATTACGGCCGGCGGTATTGGACACGAAGATGAGGTTGTCGACCGCGACGATGCGCGAATAACTGCCATGCTCCTCGAACCAGGAGCCGGTCTTGATCTTGGTAATGGTCGTCATGGTATCTGCCCGATGATGAGGGGGGTCAGCGCAGTGCCGGCGTGTCCCAGAGGTTCAGCTCGACGCCGATCCCGCGTTCGATCGCATTGCGATAGACGACGGTGCCCCAGGCGACGTCCTCCACCGGCATGCCGCCGACCGACAGGATGATGATCTCCTCGTCGTCCCGGCGGCCGGGGGTGTCGCCCGCCACGATCGCGCCGAGATCCTCCAGCGTGCCGGGCGCGATGCGCCCTTGCGCGATCAGGTCGAGGAAGCGGATGCCGACCGCCGGGAATATGGCGTGGGCGGGGGTCGGCACCTCCTCATGCCACGCCTCGTACAAGCCGGTATTGTCCAGCACCTTGCGGATTTCCGGCGCCTCCATCCCTACATCGATGTTGCATGGGGCGGGCATCGCCAGGAAGGTGCCGGGCGCCACCCACTCGCGGCGCACGATCGGGTAGCGCGCCGGATCGCCGGTCGGGACCGAGGCGCAGAAGGTGACGATGTCGGAACCGCGCACCGCCGCCTCGTCGCTGTCGACGATCTCGACGGCGATCTGCGGAAAGGTCTCCGCGATCCAGGCGGTGAAGGCATCCAGACTGGCCTTGCCTCGCCCCTTCACCTTCACCGTGTCGATTCGCGGGCACACCGCCATGAACGCGGCGAGCGAGGTGCGGGCCATCACACCGGGACCGACGATGCCGACGACACGCGAATCCCGTCGTGCCAGATGGCGCGCACCCACTCCCGGTATCGCGCCGGTGCGATAGGCGGACAGCAGGTTGGCGGACATCACCGCCAACGGCGCCCCCGTGTCGGCATCGTTCAGGATGAACATCAGGATGGAGCGCGGCAGCCCCTTGTCACGATTGGCGATGTTGGATCCGTACCATTTCATGCCTGCGGTACCGAAACTGCCGCCCAGATAGGCGGGCATCGCCATGAAGCGGCGATCGGTGGTCGGCTTGGGCATGGTCGGGAACGGCGAGTGTTCGGGGAACATCACGATCGATCCGTGCGAATTGTTGTTCGCGCCGGCCATGCGATAATCGCCCCGGTGGAGCAGAGCGAACATCTCCTCCATCGCATCGACGCAGGCGGGCATGTCCGTCACCCCGGCGCGGATCATATCGGGTTCGGAAAGATAGATAAAATTGATCTTGGTTGTGCCGCCCATGTCGTCCACATTGTTGGTCGCAGGTCCGGTGCGGACCGACGATCGGACCGCCGGCCGGGACGTGCCGAAGTGGGCATCACTGTCCCAAGCCGCAGGAACGAGATGAATTGCCAAGGTGGTTGCCACCTTTGCAAAATCGGCCAGCTAGAGGGTTGGAGGGCCATGACCGAGGAACGAGACGAGCCGTCATCCATGACGAAGGGCGACCCGGAACAGGCGACCATCCGCCTTCTGTTCCTGACGGCACTGGTCAACGTGCTGCAAGCTGCCGACCGGCGGATCGAACCGCTGCTCCGCGACCATGGCTTCTTCCTGTCGCAGATCGCGACCCCGTACGAGCGGGCACCGCTCCATCGCTATATCGCGCTGATCGAACATGCCGCCGACAAGTATGACGAACCGTATCTGGGGCTGGAGATGGGCGCCCGGTTCGGGCTGACCGAACTGGGGCTGTTCCAGGCGCTGCTGCGGGCGGGCGGCACGATGCGCGCGGCGCTCGGCTCGCTGACGCTGTTCCAGAGCCGGTTGCAGACCCGCACGCTCCTGGACATGGAAACCGACAGCGACGTCACGACCTACAGCTATCGCATCGAAGATCCGGGCATCTGGCCACGGCGGCAGGATGCGGAATTCACGCTCGCCGGCATCGTCACCGTGGTGCGCCAACTGGCGACCAGCAAGTGGAGCCCGCAGCGCGTCCATTTCGAACATTCGATCGTCGGGCGGGAAGACCGGCTGGCGCAGTTCTTCCGCGCGCCCGTGCTGGGCAATCAGGTCGCCAACCAGTTGGTGATCCGCAACGAGGATCTCGACCGGCCCTTCTCCAGTGCGGCACGGGCGGAGGACGACCGGTTGCGCACGATCCTGGAGACGCATCTCCTCGACCTGATGGGGCCGGGTGCGCCGTCGCATCGCAGCCTGGTCGCGCGGGCGCGGGAACGGATCGCCAGTCGCCTGGGCCGCACGCATGTCGACTGCACGTCGATGGCGGCCGAGTTCAACCTGTCCGAACGCTCGTTCCGGCGGCGGCTGATGGAGGAGGGCACGTCGTTCCGCGCGCTGTTGCAGCAGGCGCGGCAGGATCGGGCACGGGCAATATTGCAGGCGCCGGACCTGCCGCTGGCGGTGGCGGCGGAGCAGCTCGGCTATTCCGACACTGCCACCTTCTCGCGCGCATTCAAGGACTGGACCGGGGTGTCGCCGGGGCGTTACGCGAAGAAGCCATAGGCCTCAGGGGCCGTTCGAAAACGTGCCTTAATACGTCTCGCGGTGCCCCCCACAGCCTTCCCACGATGCTTCACATCGCCGGAAACCTGGGCTGTGACGGGCGCTCCCCCGCGCGACCGCCCATCAAGGATATTCTGTGGGCGTTCAAGTAGGGGAGCGGCCGGTGCGGCCTTGAAAATTCGTTCTTTCGCGAGTTTTTCAGATAGATTTTCAGAAGACCGACAGGGTGAAGCCGATCCAGCGCCCGAACACGATCACCAGCATCCACAGGATCAGCGAGCCGGCACCGGCGATCCGCGCCGCGGTGGGCGGCGATGCATCGTCGTCCCAGTCCACGATTCGGCGATAGGCGGTCATGTGGAACACGGCCATATTCAGCCCGGCCGCGAGGATCGCGATCATCTTCCACTGGAACTGCGCATTGTGCGAATAGGCGACCGCGTTCGACGCGAACAGCAGGCTGCCGGTCACCACCGCCACCGCGAATGCGACCCAGGTGAACGGCAAGAGGTCGACGATCAGTTGTCGCGCGCCCCGCCGGTGCGATCGATAGCCCAGCAGACGCAGGTCGACGATGCAGATCGTCCCGAATACCAGTGTGATCGCCAGCACGTGAAAGGATTCCAGCCACGGGAAATAGCTGGTGTTCTCGCGGATCGCGGAGGACAGGGACGAATCGTAGAGCGACTGGAACAGCGTGTCCAAGGACATGGCGAGCCCCTTTTCAGGAAATGGTGAAATCGGATCGATGCGGCGGGGCGGAGATCAGGTATAGGCGATCCAGCGGCCGCAGAAGACCACCGCGATCCAGATCGCCAGCGACGCCCAGGCCGCGGGTTTCACCGCCGCGCGCCAGTGCGCGTGATCGATGCGGAACTGCGGATCGAGCAGCGGCTTGCGGAACGCCATGGTCAGGGCGAAGGCGGACAGCACCAGTGCCATCTTGATCCAGAACACGGTGTTGGTCAGCGTTCGTCCCGGCTCCGCGACCAGCATGACGATGCCGGTCAGCAGCAGCACGACCAGCGCCCCCCACATCCAGGGCAGGTAGCGGCGCACCACGGTGGCTGGTGTCTCGTCCGTCGCCAGCACCCCCGCCAGTCGCAGGTCGGACACGAGCGCCGATCCGACGACGATCGCGATCGCCAGGATGTGGATGCTCTGCACCGTGGGGATAATCCAGGTGATGTCGCGGATCGATGTGCTGATCGGCGTTTCATAGAGCCAGTTGCCGAAGGTCTCGATGGACATCGCGCGGTCTCTCCCATGAGTGAAGGGTAGGAATCCGGCGACGTTCGTTCCCGCGCGCCTCGTCCCACCTACTGGCGCGAATCTTAAGCACATGCCCGGCGGTCGACGTATCTTGAAACGGTTACTTACGGCAACCGAGCGGATGGAAACGGTTGGAAGCAACCGCACGTCCAAGGGCGATTTCCGCAAAAATCTTGCGAGGAATGCCGCTTTGTCTATGCTGAACAACAATATGAGACAGGGCGACAGCCTGAACGCCAATATGGGCACGGGGGAACTTGCCGGTGCGGTGCGATCGTCGGCGCTGCTTGCCGAAGCGAAGGTCGTGCGTGAGTCGATCGGCTTCAAGAGATCCGACAAGCTGCTGCGCCTGTTCGATTTCCTGATCGACCGGACGCTGGCGGACCGCCCGCCGGCGGAGATCGAGATCGCCAACGAGGTGTTCTCGATCGGGCGTGATGTCGATGTGCCGCAGGATGCCACGGTGCGCGTCTATGTGCATCGGCTGCGCAAGGCGCTGGACCAGATCTATGCCGACCGGCCCGGTCCCCGATTGTCGATCCCCAAGGGCGAGTACCGCGTCGTCCTCGTCGAAGAGCGTCCCGACCCGATCGCCCCGCCCGCGGCCGTGACGGCCGATGCCGCCCTACCGCAGCGACGCTGGTGGCTGGTGGCGGCGGTGCTGGTCGTGCTGGCCCTGGTCAATCTGGGGATTTGGTGGAGCGTGCGCGCCTATCGCGCGCCCGCGTCCACGTCGTCGCTGGCGCGCACATATCTGTGGCGGCCGATCGCGTTCAGCCACCGTCCGATCACGCTGGTGTTGGGCGACTATTACCTGTTCGCTGAGGCGCCAGGCGCGGTCCCACCCGGCGCCCCGGTGCCGTCGCCGCGGCTGGTGCGCAATCCGTCGATCAATGCGCGCGAGGATCTGGACATCTATCTGATGGCGCATCCCGACCAGATCGGCCGCGCGATCGACATGGACCTGCGCTACGTTCCGTCGGGAGCGGTGCTGGCGCTGGGCGACCTGTACGCGGCCCTGCGCCAGTTGCGCGGCGATCCGGCCACGCGCGTCACGCTGATCGCGGCGTCGCAGCTGACGCCCGACATCCTGAAGACGTCCGACGTGGTCTATGTCGGCCAGCTAAGCGGGTTCGGTACGCTGCTGCGCAATCCCTTGTTCCAGGCATCCGGCTTTCGCATTGGCCAGTCGTGGGATGAACTGATCGACACCGCATCGGGCCGCCGCTTCCGCTCGGACGGCGGGATCGTCCAGGCCGACGAGCAGATCGCGCGGCGCGACTATGGCTATATCGCCAGCCTGCCGGGTCCGTCGGGCAACCATATCGTCGTGATCGCCGGCACGCGCGATCCGGCGCTGTTGCAGATGGCCGAGTTGGCCGTCGATGCCGGGCGGCTGAAAGCGCTGAACCACCGAGCCGCGATCAATTCGGGCGGGTTCGAGGCGCTGTATCAGGTGCGCACGATGGGCAATCTGAACCTTAGCGGCACGTTGCTGCTGCAACGCCCGCTCCGCTTTGGCGGCATCTGGGACAAGCCGGACGCCAGCCAGCGCTTCCCGGACGACACCTATGAGGGGGCCGGTCACGCCCGGCCGTGATCCGCTGGCCGGGTTGGCCGTCCGGCTGGCCGTTTCTGCAATCACGCGGCGGCGGGCCGGACGGCAGGATGGCCGTCCGCTACCCCTGATGCCGAGCCGATGATGACCCGATCCGCGATGACCGACCTGCTGACCCAACCCGGCCGGATCGCCGGCCTGGCCATCGCGCTCCTACTGCTGGCGGCACCGGCGACGGCGGATCCGGTCGACGATTATGTGACCCAGGCGATGGCGCGCCAGCATGTCCCCGGCGCGGCGCTGGCGGTGATCCGCCGGGGCGTGATCCTGCGCGCGCAAGGCTATGGCATCGCCAACCTCGAACATTCCGTGCCGGTCCATCCCGATACGCTGTTCAAGAGCGGTGCGGTGGGGATGCAGTTCACCGCGGCGGCGGTGATGCTGCTTGTCGAGGACGGGCGGATCGGGCTCGACGATTCGGTGCGCCGCTTCCTGCCCGATGCGCCGCGTAGCTGGCAGCCGATCACGATCCGGCAACTGCTGAACCATGTGTCCGGCCTGCCCGCGACACCCAATGGCGAGTTCCGCACCGACTATACCGACGACCAGTTGCTGGGGATCATCTACCGCCAGGATCTGAACTTCCCTGCCGGCACGCGGTGGCGGTTCAGCTATACCGATTATATTGTGCTGGGCTTCATCGTGCGCAGGGTCACGGGCATGTCTTACGCCGAGCTGCTTCGGACGCGGGTGTTCGAGCAGCTAGGTATGCGGACCGCGCAGCCGATCGACGAGCAGGCGGTGATCCCCAATCGCGCATCGGGCTATGAATGGCGCGGGGGGCGGTGGCGCCATCCCGATTGGGTTTCCCCGACCGCCAATTCGACGGCGGACGGCACGCTCTACCTGTCGGCGCTGGACTATGCCGCCTGGGCAGGGGGCCTGTCGCGCGGCGCGGTCCTGAGTCCCACGTCCTGGGCCTTGGTCGGCACGCCCGTGACCCTGCGCAGCGGCCGGACCTATCCCTATGGTTTCGGCTGGTTCCTGGAAAAGGAAGGCGGGCATGTGGCATGGCGGCACGCTGGGTCGTGGCAGGGCTTCCGCTCGGCGATCATCCGCTATCCGGGCAAGGAACTGACCGTCGTCGCCCTGCTCAACGCCGACAGCGGCGATGCGGAGGAGATCGCGCGGCATGTTGCCGGGATGATCGATCCCGGTCTCGCCCGTCCACCCGCGGCACCGATCCCCGAGGACACGCCGCAGGTCGGCGCCTTCGTGACACAGTTGCTGCGCGCCATCGCGGCCGGCACCGCCGATCCCCGCGCATTCACCGCAGTCTCGAAGCTCGATTTCACCGAGATGATGGCGGAATATCGCGCGACGCTCCAGCCGCTGGGGGCGTTGCGGGAAGTGGCGCCGTTCGGTCGGGGCGAGGCGGGCGACGACCACCTCCATCGCTATCGTGCGCGCTACGATCAAGGGGTGGTCGAGGTGCGGCTGGGCTATGCGCCGAACGGCCGGATCGGCAGTTTCGACCTGGCGCCCGTCACCGCATGGGACGCGCCGTTGGAGCCCTGATCGCCGTCAGCGGCGATGGTGCTGCAGGGGGCGGGCGACGACGAGTGTGCGCCCGAACACGACATTGCCGGCGGTGCGCACCTCGTACAGCGCCTCGAACGATGTCGGCAATCCGGCACGGCCGCTGAGTTGCGCCAGTTGCACCGGATCGGCGACCAGATCGGCCATGCTCTGGACGGCGGTGCTGCCGAGCCCGGCAATCACGAAGATACGCTTGCCCGCAGGCCCCGGCATGGTGGCGATGTAGCCATAGTCGATGCCGGCCTGCTTGTTGCCCGAGCCGCCGGTTTCCATCGCATAATGCTTGCCCGTGGTCCGATCGACCAGCTCATTTGCCATGAGACTCATGGTGAATCCCGACGCCTGCGAAACCGGCAGGGTGAGAATGCCCAGCGACGCGAGCGGCCCGATATAGATGACGTCACTGCCCTCCAACGTGGGCGGCTTGAGCCGCGACGCGGACATCAGGCGCGGGCGCACGCCTCCGTCGCGGAGCAGCGCCGATAGCGGCGGCAGGATGTTCCAGGCGGCGGCCGCCGTGCCGACCGGGGTATAATAGACGTCGAGATCGTAGAGCGTGTAGAACGTCGAGGGGTGGGTGGTCATATAGCCACCGAAATCGTCGCGGCTGCGGATTGCCGGCTCCATGATCAGTCGCTTGACGTCCTTGCCGTTATCGGTTTCGGCCAGGACATAGCTGTCGCCGATGGCGATCACCGCGGGCGCACCGGGGGTCAGGGCGCGCCAGAACGTTGTGCTGCGCAGCGCGTTCGTCGATCCGTTCGGCGACAGGCCCGGCGCGATCACCCACCACAGGGCGGCGTTCAGCAGGACGACCGCCACCAGCACACCCAGCCAGAAGCGCGATCCCCGCGCGGCCAGGCGGACGGGCCAGGAAGGGCCCGGCGGGGCTGCCGGCGGTACCGGATGATCGGAGAGGACGAGGCGATATTCGCCCTTGGGGATTTGCAGTCGGGCGCCCGGTTGGCCGGCATAGAAGGCATCCAGGCGCTTGCGCAGGCGATGCATCGACACGCGTACCACCGAATCGGGGAGGTCGCCCTGTTCCCCATTGCGGCCGAACACCGCCAGCGCGATCTCGACCTCCTTGGGCGCGCGGTCGTCACCCGAGCGCGCGACGAGAAAGTCGAACAGCTGGAGGAAGATCGACGAGCGGCCGGTCGTCAGCACCTGTCGGAATTTCGCGACCTCCCGGTCGAAAAGGGAGTCGCTCATCCGGTCGGTCGTCCCGGCGTTGGGGAATGGGGGGAGTGCCGGTCTGCCAAAATGTCTCGCGAAGCCTTTCATGGCGGATCGGATGATCGATGATAGCCTTCCATCCCTCCGCGACAAGGTCGAAAACCGGTCAGAACGTCGTGTAACAGCACGGAATGTAACTGTTGCGAACTGTTTATTTTATGCAACAAAGGTTTCTCATGGGCCCGTCTGTGTTACAAACGTCACCGGCAGGCGGGGCTTTGCCGCTGCCTCCGCACCGAATGATGACTGGACGGACTACAGAGCGACATCACCCGCAGGATCGTGAATGCCGCCGGCCGCCATCGTCATCACCTTCAGGAAAGGGAGAGAGAAGATGATGCAGTATCGGCGGGATGGTGGCCTCCATCCCCCTAAGCACGGCCTGCTGGCCGGTGTGCTGATGCCGATCGTCGCGTTGGCGGTTCCCGCCCACGCGCAGGTCGCGCCCGACGCTTCCACGACGACGACGACCGCAGGGGCCCCGGGTGCAACCGCCGCCGATCACGCCAACGCGCCGGATGCCGGAGTGCCGAACGCGACCGCCCCTGCGGCAACGCCGGCGACCCCTGCGGTGGGTCAGGACGCTAGCGGCGACATCATCGTCACGGCCACCCGCCAGTCGCAATCGCTCAGCCGCGTACCGGCCAGCATCGTCGCGAAAAGCCAAGTCGAACTCGACAAGCAGGGCATCCGGTCAATCGGCGACATCGCCCGGCTGACGCCCGGCGTCACCTTCGGCCAAAGCACCACCGCCTTCGGCACCGGCCAGACGACGATCGCGATCCGCGGCGTGGATTCCAGCTCGGGCATCCCGACCACCGGCGTCTATATCGACGACACCCCGATCCAGACGCGGACAGGGGTCAGCCCGTCGCTCAGCAACGCCTATCCGCAGGTGTTCGACCTCGACCGGGTCGAGGTGCTGCGCGGGCCGCAGGGCACGCTGTTCGGCAGTGGTTCGGTCGGTGGCGCAGTGCGCTTCATCTCGCCGACGCCAAACTATGACACGGTCAGCCTCTATGGCCGGAGCGAGGTGGCGATAACGCAGAACGGCGCACCCAGCTACGAGATCGGGCTCGCCGGCGGCGCGCCGATCAAGGAGGACGAGATCGGGTTGCGCGCCAGCGTCTGGTATCGCCGCGACGGCGGCTATATCGACCGGCTCGACCGGTTCACGCAGCAGGTGACGCAGCGCGACATCAACAGCCAGGAAAGCTTCTCCGCCCGCATCGCATTGGGCTGGAAGGCGACCGACACGCTGACGATCACCCCGTCGCTGTTCGTGCAGAACCTCAATTACGACGACGGCTCGCGCTACGAGCTGGCGACGTCGGACCCGTCCAAGGCGCGGTATAATCTCAGCCTCAACGTCCTGCCCGAATATCGCAAGGACCGTTTCTATCTGCCCGCGCTGAAGGCGTCGCTTGATCTCGGCAGCATGACGCTGGTGTCCGACACGTCCTATTTTGACCGGCACACCACATCGACGAGCGACGACACGACGCTCAGCCTCGCGATCTACGCGCGCGTTCCCAATGCCTTCCTGCCGGGCTTCGCGAACTATACGCCCAGCACCACCAGCCACACCCGGCAAAAGGCATTCACACAGGAACTGCGCTTGCAGAACGCGGTGCCGAATGCGCGCTTCAACTGGATCGTCGGGCTGTTCTACCAGCATTCCAACGTCTACGACCAATATGCCGGCAGCGATCCCCGGCTGCTCGACGTCGTCAATGTCGGCCAGCAGCAGAACGGCCTGCCACCCTTCGCTTCGCTGTCGGACAATCCCCAGTTCGGGGTGGAGCTGTATCGCGGGCTCTACTCGACCTATCAGCGCAACATCCATGTCGACGACCAGAAGGCCGCCTATGCCCAGGCCGATTACGAAATCCTGTCGGGGCTGAAGCTGACCGCCGGCCTGCGCTATACCATCGCGGACTATCGCTATGACGGCTTCACCGCCGGCCCGCTGTTCGGCACCGCCGGCAGGGTCGATCAGTTGAAGGTGACCAGCCGGACGGCGACGCCCAAGCTGGGCGTCGCCTATCAGGCGGACAAGCATAACCTGTTCTACATCAGCGCGGCCAAGGGCATTCGCGGCCCCGGCGTGTCGCCGGCCGTCGGCGTCAGCTGCGCGACCGACGCGGCGGCGATCGGTTTCGATCCGACGAAGTCGAACACGATCAACCCGGATTCGGTATGGAGTTACGAGGCGGGCAGCAAGAACCGGCTGTTCGGTGGCAAGTTGCTGGTCGATGCATCGGTCTATCGCGTCAAATGGAAGAACGTGCAGACGCTCCTGGTACTGCCGATCTGCCAGCAGCAGGTGATGCTCAACCTCGGCAATGCGCAGATCGACGGATTCGACCTGGCGCTGACCCTGCGGCCCGTCGAAGGGCTGACCCTGGGCGGGGCGGTGTCCTACGCCAATGCGCGCTACACCACCGACATTCCGGGCGCGGGTGGCACGATCATCCGGCGGGCGGGCGAACCCTTCGCCATTGCGCCTTGGTCGGTGCAGCTCAACGGCGAATACGCCTATCCGATCGGGCTGGACGAGATCTATGCGCGCGTCGACTATGCCTATAGCAGCCACAACGACAAGCCGCTGAACCTGGAATCGCCGCTGGTCGATCCGGCGCTGCCTCGGCCGCCGTCCACCTCGCTGCTCAACATCCGTATCGGCACCCGGCTGAAGACCGCCGACCGGGATGCGATCGATCTCAGCCTGTTCGTCAACAACGTGACGAACAGCCATCCGGTGCTGGCATTGTACCATGACACGCTCGATTCGACGCGGTTTCGGGCCGGCACCTTCCGCCCGCGCACGATCGGTCTGACCGCGACGCTGCGGCGATAGGGTTCGATTCACGGTCGAGGATGCGGGCGCTGGCCCGTATCCTCGACCGGCTGGTCAACGGAGGATCAGGTCGATGCGCTGCGTATTGAGGGAGAAACCGGGCATATAGCGCCGGATGAAGTCCACCTCGACGGCGGTTCGCGCGGCCGGGGTGGTGGCTTTGGCGACGGCGGCGGCCATCAGCGCCTCGTCGCGACCGAAGGCGCGAATACCGTCCAGATCGGCCCAGCTCAGCCAGAAGGAACGGCCGTCCGCCGCGATCCAGCCGGGTGCGATCTGCGGGGCATAGGCCCGCGCCGCCGGATTGCCGCCCGGTGTCCAGGCCGAATCCTCGTGGATCTGCCGCCACGGGCCCCAGGGCGCCTGCGCAATCCAGATGCCGAGATAGCTCGGTTTACCGAATTCGGTGCCATCGGGGGCGGCACCGATACCGGCGCTCGCCATGATGTAGCAGTCGAGCGACGCATTGTAGACGACGCTCGGCAGCCAGGATTCGACCACCAGGTCGCCGGGAAAGAGGTTGGTGCGGTTGACCCAGCCCGCCGGAAACCGTTGAACCACCGCCCGTTCGGCGATGTCCGGTGTCCAGCGCGCGCCGCCATCGGCGGTCTGACCGGCGAAGAAGGTATAGGCGGAACGGTCCGTGACCCGGTCGATCGCGACGCGGAACATCACCAGTTCGTTCATTCGCCCGTCGACGTTGCCGTTGAGACCGTAGATGTAGATGTAGCCGTCGCGGTTGGCGCGGTAATCGGCCCCCATCTGCAGGATCGACAATAACGAGAAACAGCCGTCCGGCTCACCGAAAAAGGCGAAGCGGTCGCCGGACTGTTCGCTCCAATCCTCCCATATCACGGGGGTGCTGCCATCGCCATTGCGCCAGTGCCGCCCGCCATCGTCCGAATAGATCAGCTTGGCGCCGGTCCAGTGGCGCGGGCGATCCTCCGCCCGGTCGAGCGTCGCGAGGAACTGGATCAGTCGCCCGCGCACGGCCAGAATGCCGTGCCCGTGATAGGTCGGCGCGCCGTCTGGGCGATGCGCCTTGTCGAGGTCGGGGTAGCCCGGCACCGGGCGAAAGGCGGGCGCGGTCGGCGGCCCCGTGATCGTCCACAGCGCGCTGTCGTCGAAGGCGGTCGGCGGCCGGGCCCAGCCGGGGCCGTCGTTGACGACCACGAACTGCCGCCCGTCCGCCGCCAGCGTCATCTTGTACCCGTCGCCGATCCCACCCAGCCGGCGGATCGTCGCGTCGCGACGCAGGATGCCGACCGGGGTCCGTGCCCCCGCGCCGAGGGCCGGCGCGGCCAGCAGTCCGCCGGTCGCAAGTAGGCCGTGCGACAGCAGATCCCGCCGACTGAACATGCTGCCGCTCCCGTTTCAGCCGATCACTTCTTCTTCCCGCCCTGAGGCTTGTTCGACGAGGGCGAGGATGAGGGGGCGGGCTCATCGGTCTTGGCGGCGGGCTGTTCGTCGACCTTCATCGACACCTTGCCATCGGCGCCCACCTTGAACAGCGGATCCTCCTTGTCGCAGAGATACTCCTTGATCTCGTAGCCGTCGTTGCGCTTGTAGCCGTAGGTCAGCTTGTACGGCTCGACGAGCATCTTGGGATCGTCGATCGTGATGTTGTTCTCGATCATGTCCGGTGCGGTCAGCGTCATCCGCTCGGTGATGGTCATGTCGGCGCTGTGTGGAATCTCGAAGAACTGCACCTCTTCCTTCACGCCCTTGGTCACGACGACCAGCGTTTTCCCTTCCCAATGGCCGACCGAATAGCCGTAATAGGACGGCGTCAGGTCATCCGCCCCCGGCATCGTCTTGTTGAGGAGGATGCGGCGCGTCTGGGTCAGGAACTCCGCCAATATCGTCACCTGGCCGGGCGTCTGGAGGAATTGCAGCGGGAAGATCGCGCCCATCACCGATGGCATACCCTCTGGCAGGCACAAAGTGCTGGGATCGGCGAGCGGGGTGCCCGCCTTCAGATTGGCGTCGCGCTTGGCGCGCGTGGCTTTCCACTGCGAGGCATAGGGCTCGCGCAGCTTCGGGCCGCCATTGGGCACCGGCAGCTCGATAAAGGTGTTCTGGTCGCCGGCGAACGGGTCGGGATAGATTTCCCACACGCCGGTGATGTTGGGGCCTTCGACCTTCATGGTCGTCTGCGTCATCGCGGGCGCGATCGGCGCCGCAATCAGGGTAAGCGCCAGCAGCGCGGTCGGTGCCGATGTCATGCGATCCTCTCCGGAAATATGGTATCGTTGCTTACCAGGCGCTCAAGGTCTGGCCGCCGGGCAGCGTCACCGTCTTCAGCATGCCGCCGGGCTGGCCGGTGCGCAGCGGGTAATAGGTGATGCCGACCTTGTCGCCGGCCTTGACCGTGCTCAATTTCCAGCCGGCCCGGCTCATCATGTTGGTGCTGTTGCACTCCAGCGTGTATTTCGTGCCGTTGACGTCCAGCACCAGGAACGAGTGCGGATTGGTCCAGCGGAACTGGCTGACCGTGCCCTTGGTGTTCAGCAGCTTGGTCTGGTCGAACATCGCGAACGAGTGATGAGCCGCGGCAGGTGACACAAGGCCGATCAGCCCGATCAGCCCCGCCCACGCCAACGTCTTGCCCGTCGTCATTCTCAACTCCTCAGATACCGACCTTGGCCGGCGATGACGGCATGCCATCGCCGCCGGTCGTGATCGATGCATTTTAGGGGACGCAGCGGGTACGCGAAGGCGTTTACAGTTCCGAAACCGTTACAGAACGGCGTCTGCACAAGGGGTTGGCGGCCTTGCCGAAGGGCGACGGCGCCCGTCGCGACACACGCGGATACGACCGCGCTCTCGACGAAAAGGCCGATCGTAACGTCCCTCCGAGCGATGGTGCGGTTACGCCACGAATCAATAACCGTTCACCGCTTGGCGCCACCGCGGGTACCGCGAACACTGGTGGCCGGCCGGTGCGCAGCGCCCGCCATCCTTTCAGCACAGGCTCCCCCCATCATGCCGCGTTTCAAGACGATGTTATCCTTCGCCCCATTCGCGCTCGTCCTTCTGCCGGACGTCGTATCGGCACAGGCCACGACGCCCGCCGACCCGGATGCCGCCCCGGCCGACATCGTCGTGTTCGGGCGCGGCGAGGCGAAGATCGGCACTGCCGGCGCCGCGAGCGAGGGTACGGTGGCGGGATCGGACCTGCTCGTCCGCCCGTTGCTGCGCGTCGCGGAACTGCTGGAGGCAGTGCCCGGCATGATCGCCGCCCAGCATTCGGGCAGCGGCAAGGCCAACCAGTATTTCCTGCGCGGCTTCAACCTCGACCATGGCAGCGACTTCACCACCTATATCGACGACGTCCAGATGAACCTGCGCACCCATGGCCATGGTCAGGGCTACCTCGACCTGAACGGCCTGATCCCGGAAGTCGTCGCGCGCGAGGATTATCGCAAAGGGCCCTATCGCGCCGATGGTGGCGATTTCGCGATGGCCGGGGCCGCCTATATGCGCACGATCGATAGAATCGCCGCGCCGTGGGTATCGGCGGAGGTCGGTTCCTATGGCTGGCGGCGGCTGGCGGCGGGTGGGTCGACCCGGCTGGGCGTGGGTGAACTGACGCTGGTTGGGCAGGCGAAGACCTATGACGGTCCGTGGCAGCTACCGGAGCGGCTGCGCCATCTGTCGGGTTTCGCCAAATATGCCGTGCCGACCGGGCTCGGTCAGCTGGAGGTCAGCCTGCAGGGTTATCGCGGGACATGGCGGCCGACCGAGCAGATCCCAGAAAGCATCATCGGCACACCGACCTGCCCCGACCGCTATTGCTCGCCCGATCCGACCGCGCGAGGCGAGACCAGCCGATTCATCGGTAATGTGCGGCTGTCGGGCGACAGCTATCGGCTGAATGCCTATGCGCAATATTACGACTGGTCGATGTATTCCAACCCGACCTATGCGAACATCGACCCGGCCGCGCCTGATTACGGGAAAAGCGCGCAGATCTTCCAGTTCGACAGGCGCTGGATCTTCGGAGTCAGGGGCGAGAAAAGGTGGCAGCTCGATCCGGCGCTGACGCTCGTCGTCGGTACGGAGGACCGCTATGACGACATCGGCAATGTCGGCGTCCATCACACGGTCGACCGGGCGTTCGTCTCCAGCTTCGGTGCTTATGCCGTCCGCGAGGCATCGGTGGCCGGATATGGCGAGGCGACGTGGAAGCCGCTGACGGGATTGCGCCTGACCGGCGGGGTGCGCGGCGATTATTATCATTACAACGTGCGCGCCCGGGACGCGGCGGCGGCGGCGCTGGGGCAGGGGAGCGGGGACGCCGCGCTCGTCTCGCCCAAGGCTGCGATCGCCTATGAGGTGACGCCGGCGGTCGAACTCTATGCCAATTGGGGGCGGGGTTTCCATTCGAACGACGTGCGCGGCGCGGTGACGGCGACGCCCGTGCCGGTCCTGGCGCGGGGCACCGGCAAGGAACTGGGCGTGCGATTCCAGCGGCCGAAGCTAGTTCTGACGGCCACTTATTGGTGGCTGGATGTCGCCAGCGAGCTGCGCTTCGTCGGGGACTCCAATACGGTCGAGCCGACCGGTGCATCACGCCGCCATGGTTACGAGCTGGTTGGCTTCTGGCGGCCCCTGCCATGGCTCGCGCTCGACGCCAACTATACCGCCAGCCACTCGCGCTACGATGACGGCCAGTTCATCCCCAACGCGTTCGACAATGCCGGGCAGGTCGGCGCATCGGCGGTGTTCCGCCAATTCGAAGCCAGCCTGCGACTGCGGCATCTAGGTCCCTATCCGCTGGTCGGCGACAACAGTCAGCGGGACAAGGGCAGCACCGTGGTCAATCTGCGCGGGGCGTGGAAGCCGGGCGCGGTGCAGATCTATGCCGAACTGCTGAACGTGCTGGCCAGTCGCGACAAGGATATTGCCTATTATTACGAATATTACGTGCCGGCGGCGATGCCCGCACCCGCACAGGGCCGCGTCAGCCGCGTCGTCGAACCGCGGACCCTGCGCATCGGCATGAAATATAGCTTTTAGGGCGGGCGGTGGTGCGATGGATCTCGCCATCCGGACGGGAGATGGCAGGCGTAACCGGCCTGTAACGGTTCTTTACTTCCCTGGCGGTGCCGACCTCCGGCTTGATCGACCATCGCTGCGCAGGAGGGCACAACCATGACGAACCGGATGTCCGTGACCGCGCCATGCCTCGCCGTGATGGGCTTGGCCATGGCGCTGACCGCCTGCAACCAGAAGCCGACCGAGTCCATCCGCGACATGATGGTCGGGCGGGTCCAGCCGACGGCGCAGACCTATTGGAACGCGGTGCAGTACATCAGCGACGAAAAGGGCACGCACAACATCGTACCCCGCAACGCCGCCGAATGGGACCGCACCCGCAAGGCGGCGGAGGACCTTTCCGACTATGGCAGGCAGTTGCAGACAAGGGCCTATTCGCAGGGGCGCGGCGAGGACTGGAACCAGTTCGCGCAGGGGCTGGTCGATATCGGCGCCGCCGCCGCCGATGCGGCGCGCAGCCGGAACCCGGATGCCGTGTTCGATGCCGGTGCATCCGTCTACAATGTCTGTGCCGCGTGTCATCAGGTGTACCTGCCCCGCACGACGTCGAGCACGAAGGCGCCGGTGATCGAGGGGCCGCAATGACCGGGACGGTCGCCACGGATCGGGTGCGCCGGGCGGCGAGGGTGTCGATGCGCGCCATGTTCGTCCTCGTGCTGGTGTCCGCTGCCACGGTCGCGGATGCGCACGATGTCGCCGCTGTGGACAAGGCCTTCGTCCAAGGCGTCACCGGGCCGGCGATCGGACCGTTCCTGTATCTGGGCGCCAAGCACATGGTGACGGGATACGACCATATCCTGTTCCTTGTCGGCGTCGTCTTCTACCTGCGCCGGCTCAGGCAGGTCATGCTGTATGTCTCGCTGTTCACCATCGGCCATTCGACCACGCTGTTGCTGGGGGTGCTGCTGAACATCGGCGTCGACACCCATCTGATCGATGCGATCATCGGCCTGTCCGTGGTGTACAAGGGGCTGGATAATGTCGGCGCGTTCCGCCGGCTGGGCGTGACGATCGATCCGCGTGCGGCGGTGCTGGTGTTCGGGCTGTTCCACGGCCTGGGATTGGCCACGAAGCTGATGGCCATGTCGGTTTCGCGCGATGGCCTGCTCATCAATCTCGTCTCGTTCAACATCGGCGTGGAGATCGGGCAGGTGATCGCGCTCGTCCTGATCGTGGCGCTCCTGAACCTGTGGCGCGACACGCCCGGCTTCGCGCGGGGGGCGACCGTTGCCAATCTGGCGCTGGTCGCCGCCGGGCTGCTTCTCACCGGCTATCAGTTGACGAGGTATGTAGCGACATGACCGAAAGCGTTTCCCAGGCGCATCGCCGCCGGTTGATCGGGATCGGCGCTGCCGTCATCCTCGCAGCGGCGACCGTGGTGGCGTTCGTGCTGCCGGCCGAATTTGGCATCGATCCGACGGGCATCGGCAGGGCGACTGGCCTGACCCGGATCGCGCAGCCTGCCAATCCCTATCTGGCGAAAGGGCTCCGGCGGACCGGCGTCTTCACGCGCAGCGACGGGCCGCCCACCCCTTTGCCCGGCGCATCGGATCATTGGGAATATGAGCTCGGCCCGTTCGAGGGCATTGAGCTGAAATATGTGATCGCGCAGGGCAGGCCGATCGTCTTCCGATGGTCGGCCACCGGCCCCCTCGACTATGACATGCACGCGCACCCGTTCGAGGGCGGCACCGACCTGACCGAAAGCTACAGCATCGAACGCGCCGACCGGTTGGGCGGGCGCTACGTCGCGCCCTTCACCGGCATTCACGGCTGGTACTGGCAGAACCGCAGCGCCGACCGCGTGAAGCTGACGCTCGATGCGTCGGGCGACATCCAGGGATCCAAGCTGTTCCCGACCGGCGGTGGCGAAATCGATCGCTCGCTGACGCCGAAGCCCGGCCGGGGATCAAACTAGCGTGCCCTGCTGCGCAACCGAGCCTCTCGCCGAAACGACGCCGAAGGGCATCCGCTGGAACGCCGGTGGCGACAGGATTTGACGGCCAATTGAGCATCATGGGGGAGGGGCAATGCGCGGTTCACGGACACTGGGTTCCGGGTTGGCAGCCTGTATCATGCTGGGCGCTGCGGGTAGCGCGCCTGCGTTCGCGCAAGAGGTGCCGGCTGCCGAAGTTCCATCGGCAGGGGCCACACGGCCTGCACCGTCGTCGTCATCCGATGGTCAGATCACTGTCATCGGATGGCGGCTGCGGCAACTGGATCAGGATACGACGACCGCGAGCCGGCTCGGACTGTCGATCCGTGAGACGCCGGCCACCATCGACCAGATCAGCGCCGAGGAGATGCTGTCCCGGGGCTTCCGCACGGTCGAGGAGGCGACGGTCCGCCTGCCCGGGGTGACGTCGGGCGGGTCGCCGGGGGATCCGGCGCTGTTCTCGATGCGAGGCTTCTCGGGCGAGCAGATCACCATCCTGCATAACGGCCTCTATCTCGGGCCGGCGAACATGATAAACCGGCCGGGCAACACCTGGAACATCGCCAGCATCGATATCCTGAAAGGGCCGGGCTCGGTCCTGTACGGGCAGGGAGCGATCGGCGGCGCGGTCAACATCGTCAACAAGAGCCCGGATTTCAGGGCGGACAGTCTCGACGCGCTGGCCTCCTATGCCAGCTTCGACACGCTGAGCCTGGGGGTCGGCGGCAATCATATCATCAATGATCGGGTCGCCGCGCGGGCGGATGTCAGCTATCACCGGACGGGGGGGTATGTAGACCGATCGGGCTCAAACTCGTTCAATGCGACGGCCGCGCTGCTGCTGAAGCCGAGTGACCGTCTGTCGATCGAGGCCAGTGTCGATTACCTGCGCGACGACCTGCCGAACTATTACGGGACCCCGCTGGTGCCCGCCGCGTTCGCCCGCGATCCTATCGGCGGCATCCTGCGGACGGCGAATGGCTATGTCGTCGACGGCCCCATGCGGTTCAGACAGTATAATGTCGCCGACAGTCGGCGGCATAGCTGGCAGGTCTGGCCACGCGTCGTCGTCAAATGGACGCCGACGGACGCGATCACCGTGTCGAATACCGCCTATTATTTCCATGCCGAGCGACAGTGGATCAACGCCGAAAACAATATCTTCAATCCGGCGACGCGGCGGATCGATCGCGACCGGTTTTTTGTCTTCCATGACCAGAACCTGGTCGGCGACCAGTTTTCTGCCACCTGGCGGCATGGCATCTTCGGGCTCGACAACCGGGTGCTGGTCGGTATCGATTACAGCCATCTCGATTTCATCCGCACGCGCGGCTTCCCGGACGGCGACAGCGTGGACCCGTACAATCCGGCCCCCGGTTCGTTCGGACCGCTGGTCCCCCGGGTCAGTCCCACCCGCTGGGATCAGGCGGCGCTGTTCGGCGAGGACGTGCTGAACCTGACCCCTGCGCTGAAGCTGGTGACGGGGGTACGCGCCGAGCGCCTCTATCTCACGCGCGAGAACTATAATGTGGACGGCGGCTTCAGCGCCGCCACCAGTTTCCGGCGGACCTACCGGCTGTTCAACTGGCGGGCGGGCCTGGTCTATGACATCGCCCGCAACGTCACGGTCTATGGGTCTTTCAGCACCGGCAAGGATCCGGTGGGGGCGAACATCTTCCTCGTCAACGCCAATCAGAATTTCGCCCTCAGCACCTCGCGGCAGGTCGAGGCGGGCGTGAAGGCCGATCTGTTGAACGGGCGCGGCTCCTTGACGCTCGCGCTCTACGACATCAGGCGCCGTAACATCCTGACCCAGGTCGCGATCGATACGGTCAGCAACATCGGCGGACAGACATCGCGTGGCGTCGAGTTTTCGGGCGAGGTGAAGGTCTCGCGCGGCTGGACGCTGATCGGCAGCGCAACCTATACCGATGCGCGATATGGCCGCTTCGTCGATCCGACCTATGGCATCGATGCGTCCGGCAATCGGCTCGCCAACGTTCCGCGATGGACGGGCAGTCTGTGGACCACGGTTCGTGACATCGCCGGCCTGCCGCTGGAGGCCGGCGGCGGCGTACGGTATGTCGGGGACCGCGTCGGCAACACCGCCAATACGCTGGTCCTGAAGCCCTATGCCACCGGCATCGTCTATGTGACCTATGCGGTGAACCGGAACCTGTCGCTCACCGGCCGCATCAACAATCTGTGGGACAAGACGTTCGTCCAGTGGGCGGACATCTATTATCCCTCGCAAGTGCAGCTGGGCGAGCCGCGCCGTTTCGAGGCCAGCGCGCTTGTCCGGTTCTAGGGCGCGATACTGGAAGGGCAGAGGCGTCACGGCAATCGTCTGGTTCCATCGCTGGCTGGGCGTGGCCACCTGCCTCGTCTTCGCGCTGTGGTTCGCGAGCGGTGCCGTGCTGCTCTTCGAACCCTTCCCCTCACTGGGCCGGGCGGAGCAACTCGCCCTGACCGCACCGGTCGCAACCGCACATGTCCGCATCGCCCCGTCGGCGGCGATCGCGGCGGCGCATGGAGAGGCGGCGGCCGTCCGCCTCGTGTCGCGCAACGGGCGACCAGCCTATGTCATCGAGACGGATCACGGCACGGCTGTCATCGATGCCGTGTCCGGCGGAAGGCTTGTGAACCTGTCAGCTGCCGATGCCGCCGCGATCGCGGCGCGGTTTTCGCCCGTCGCGATCGAGACGCCCGACCGCTTCGACTATGATCAGTGGGTGGCGCACAACCGGTTCGATCCGCTGCGGCCGTTCTACCGCATCGATCTTGCCGACATGGCGGGCACGCACCTCTATCTCTCGGCGGTGAGCGGCGAACTGGTCCAGCGCACGACGCGGCGGCAGCGCGGTTGGAACTGGATTGGGGCGGTGCTGCATTGGGTCTATTTCACCCCGCTGCGATCCAGCTTCACAGCCTGGGACCAGTCCGTCTGGTGGCTGTCGCTCGTGGCATTGCTGGTCGCCATGGCCGGGACCGTGCTCGGTGTGATCCGGATGCTGGCCGCCCGGCGGCGGCGCCCGCCATCGCTGAGCTATTTTCGCCGGAAATGGCTCCGTTGGCACCATATCCTCGGCCTGTTCGCCAGCCTGTTCGTGCTGGGCTGGACACTCAGCGGCTGGCTCTCGATGGATCACGGCCGCCTTTTCTCGCGCGGCGTCCTGCCTTCCGATCGTGCGACAGCCTATGCGGGAGGAACGATCGCGGACGGAGTCCGGAGATGGAAGCCGCAGACCTTACGCACGATCCGGGACGCGCGGCAAATCGACTTTTCGATCGTCGCGGGACAGCCGATCCTTACGGTCTGGCGCGCGGGAGCCCGTCCCGTCCCGCTGAATGCCGCCGGCAAGCCGCTGACGGAGGCGGAGGTCGACGCACTGGCCGTTCAGGGCATCATGCGGGCATGGTCCGATACGGCGCGGGTTGAAGTCTCACCGATCCGGGCAACCAGCGTCTATGCGCTGGCGGAGGGCTGGCCCGAAACCGCCAGGCTGGTGGCAGGTGACGGGCGGCGGCCCGACATCGTGTTCGACGGAGCGACCGGGCGGGTGCTGACGGTCAACGATGCGAGCCGTAAGGCCTATGGCTGGATCTACTACGCCCTCCACACCTTAAACGTCCCCGGCCTGATCGAGCGACCGACGCTTCGCCGGGTGATCATCCTGCCGCTTCTCCTGGCGGGTTTCCTGTTTAGCATCACCGGCGTCGTCCTGGGCTGGCAGCGCCTGCGCGGTGCTCGGTAGGTCCGCCGCGCCGGACCCCATTGGCCGGCGATCTGGGCGGAGGTGCGCCCGCCAAGTTGGGAGTGCGGTCTGGCGGTGTTGTAGCCGTGGCGCCAGACAGTCAGCGCCGTTCCGGCGTGGGCCAGCGCCATGCCCAGGATGAGGAACCGTGACGCGCCAAGGTAAGATCATCACGTCGTTATCAAGAATGTGGATATAAGGACATCCCTATATTTGGAGGTGCAGGCAAGCATCAGCGCTTGCGGCCTCGCCGTTGGCGGTCGCCGGGTTCATCGTCGGGGGGCTCGGTCGATTCGACCAGTTCGACGACCTCGAAGGCAAATCCTGCCCAGCCGCGCTGGCGCGCCGCGTCGGCTGCCGCTTCCTTCTTGCCCGTCGCGTCCTTCAGCGACTTGGCGTGGCCCCAAAAGACCTCGGTCTTGCCCTTGCCCAGGTCGGCGACGATCCGCCAATAATGGGTGAAGGGCGATGCGGTCGGTCCGATCGTCTTCACATAGCCGTCCGCCATGGTCGCGGTCAGATAGCGGGTCTTGCGTGCCATGCCGGCTGCGATAGCGCGGATCAGGGGCGCCCGCACCCGCTTGACGGCGCACCAAGCCTAGACCAAACAGAACGCGGCCGGAATGACCCGGTCATGATCGCGCCGGTTCTCCCGCAAGGGGGATTAAAAGGGAACGCGGTGAGGGCGAGCGATCGTCCGAATCCGAGGCTGTCCCTGCAACTGTAAGCGGCGAGCGGAAGCGCATGTGATCGGTCCTGCCGATCCAGCCACTGGGGAAACCTGGGAAGGCGCGCCATCCCGCGATGACCCGTGAGCCAGGAGACCTGCCGGCGTCAGGTCGCTCATGCCTGGTCCAGGGGATGGCCGTGGCACGGTGTCTTTTCCGACGAGCGACGCCAATGGTGGCGGAGGCGCATGGGTGACCATGAGAGTGCGGAATAAGCGTCCAGCATGCATGGCACCCGACCGTTCGGGGACGAACGGAAGGTCTCGGCTTGTTCGCAATGAGACGCTACAGGCAATAGAATGTTATATCGTAACTATCATGCAAATCGATGGGGGCTGCTCGGCGGGGTAGCGTTGGTGCTGGGCGGCAGTCCGGCCTGGGCACAGCGCGGCGGCGAGCCGGGCGGCGATGACGGATCGGTACTCGTCATCGGCACGCGCGAGAAGCCCGCGCTTGCCACGCCCAATGCAACCGCCAGCCGATTGGGTCTGACACCGCTGGAAACCCCCGCCACCATCACGTCGCTTGACGGCGAGACGATCCGCGCACGCGGCGACCAGTCGATCGTCGACGCGCAGAGCCGCGCGCCCGGCATCGCCAGCGTCGCCAATCCCGGCAATGGCGGCACCGCGCTGTCGGCGCGTGGCTTTTCGGGCCAGGGATCGGTGCTGCAACTGATCGACGGGGTGCGGCTGTTCCCGGCGGCGGGTACGATCACCTTCCCGACCGATCCGTGGATGGTCGAGCGTATCGACGTGCTGAGCGGCCCCGCCTCAGTCCTCTATGGCCAAGGCGCATTGGGAGGCGCGGTCAATGTCGTGATGCGCAAACCCAGTGAGCGGACCGAGGGGCAGGCCGAGATCGGCTATGGCGCGCAAAACAGCCTTCGCGCGGCGGCGGGGATTGGCGGGCCGGTCAGCGACACGCTGTCCTATCGCCTAGACGCCAGTTATCGGCGATCGGACGGCTATGTCGATCGCGGGGATTCGCGCAGCTTCGCATTGTCGGGGACGCTGTTGTGGAAGCCGTCGCCGACCCTGGCGGTGACGGTGCGCGGCGATCATGGCGATCAGCGGCCGACCCCCTATTTCGGGACGCCGCTGATCGACGGGCGGCTCGACCTCCGGGTGCGGGAGCGCAATTACAATGTCGGCGATGGCCGGATGCGGTTCCGTGACGATCGCGCCTCGGTGCAGGTGGACTGGGCGCCGAGTGCGGCGGTCAGCGTGTCGAACATCGCCTATTATCTGACCAGCGATCGCTTCTGGCGGAATCTGGAAAATTACTGCTGGGTCGGGGTGAGCGGCACCTGTGCGGATGGATCGACCGGCCTGCCGGGGACGATCCGACGGAGCAGCAATTACGGCATTCGCCACGACCAGACCCAATGGGGCGATCAGGCGAGCGTGACATGGCGCACGTCGCTGGCGCCCGGTATTGCCAATGCCTTCGTGATCGGGGCCGACGCCAATCTGGTGCGCTTTACGCATGAGAATGACTTCGGCTCGGATCCGCAGGTCGATGCGGTCGACCCCTTCTCCTTCGATCCGGGGCGCTTCCTGGATATGCAGGGAATCGCGCCCCGTTATCGCACCCGCACCGCCGCGCTGGCGGTGTTCGCCGAGGATCGGCTGACGCTGGGCCCCAAATGGTCGGTGGTCGGCGGTTTCCGCTATGAGGAGAATCAGGTGCGTCGCTGGGCGATCAGCTATCCGGGCGGCACGCGCACCGACAGCTTCGCCTTTGAGAAGACCTTCCGCAACGCCACCTGGCGCGCGGGTGTCGTCTATCAGCCGATGCCCACCCTTTCGCTCTATGGCCAATATGCGACGGGCGTCGATCCGCTGGGGACGCTGACCACCGTGTCCACGGGGCAGGTGGCGTTCAGCAACGCGCGCGGCAACCAGGTCGAGGCGGGGGCCAAGCTGCTGTTCCTGAACGGACGCGGCATGGCGACGCTGGCGGCGTATCGCATCGTCAAGACCGGGCTGCTGGCGCAGCGCACGCTGTCGGGGCCGGTCGAGCAGGTCGGGCAGCGATCGGCGCAAGGCGTGGAAGCGGCGATGTCGGTCGATTTGCCACAGGGTTTCGGCGTGGAGGCCAATGGCACGCTGCTGGATGCGCGGTTCGATGATTTCCGCTCCGGCGGCATGGATTATGGCGGCCGGACGCCCCCCAATGTGCCCGAGGCGCTGGGCAATCTCTGGCTGCGCTGGGATGCGACGCACCGCATACAGGCGCGCGCCGGGCTGCGCTATGTCGGGCGGCGTTTCTCGGACAATGGCAATGCGTTCCGCATCCCCGCTTATGCGACGGTGGACGGGACGCTGTCTTATGCGGTCGGCCCGCACATGGCGGTCGACCTGCGCGTCTATAATCTGTTCGACAAGGCCTATGCGATCACCGCCTATGGCGACCAGCAATGGATATTGGGGCGTCCGCGCTCGCTGGATGTCGCGCTTCGTGCGGCGTTCTGACCGGTCCTGGGGGAAGGCGGCGCTTCGGCTCGCCTTCCTCACCCATCGCTGGGCGGGGATCGTCGCCTGCCTGTTCTTCGCGATGTGGTTCGCGAGCGGGCTGGTCATGCTCTACGTGCCTTATCCATCGCTCAGCCCCGCGCAGAGCTGGGCGAGGGCGCAGCCGATCGATTGGGCAAGAGTGACGACAGGGCCGGGAGAGAGTGGCCGGCGGATCACGCTGGAGATGCGGGGCGACCTGCCAGTCTGGCGGATCGAGACGGTCGAGGGCGAGACGCATATCATTAGCGCGCAGGCGGGGCGTAAGCCGGCCAACGTCGATGCCGATTATGCGCGCCGGGTGGCGGCACGTTTCAGCAGCGCCCCTGTCGACAGCGTCGAGCGGATCGGGGATGACCAATGGACGGTCGCTGGCGGCTTCGATCGCCATCGCCCCCTGTGGAAGGCGACGCTCGCCGATGCGGGGGGAAGCGTCCTCTATATCTCCAGCCTGACCGGTCAGCCGGTGCAGCGGACCACGCGGACGCAGCGCTTCTGGAACTGGCTAGGATCGGTACCACACTGGCTGTACCCCACCGTCCTGCGGCGCGACAATGCGGCGTGGCGGCAGGTGGTGATGTGGGTGTCGGGGCCCTGCATCGCGGTGGCACTGACCGGCATGTGGATCGGCATCCTGCGGATGCGAATCGGGCGGCGGCGCTATCGGGGCGGGCGCATCACACCCTATCGCGGATGGATGATGTGGCACCATGTCAGCGGGTTGCTCGGCGGCGTCGTGCTGACGACCTGGATCGTCAGCGGCTGGCTGTCGGTCGATCCGGGTCGCGCCTTTGCGGGGGGCAGAGCCCCGGAGGCGGCGGCGCATGCCTATGCGGGGCGGACGGGTGTGTCGGTGGACAAGGATCGTTTGGCACGGCTTGCCGGCAATGCGCGGAGCGTCGAATGGAGCGGCGATGGTGGGTTGAAGCGGATCGCGATCGACCGCGCCTCTCCGCATCCGCGCTGGCTGGACCAGGCGAGCCTGGCGGCGATCGACATGCATCATATCCTCCCCTGCAAGGGGAGGTGGCAGGCCGAAGGCCTGACGGAGGGGTGTCCCGGCCGGCGAGGACAGGTTTTGCGACGACCGGGGACACCCCTCCACCATGCTTCGCATGGTCCCCCTCCCCTTGCAGGGGAGGAACGTCGGGCAGCCGATGAACGTCGATCGGCTCCGGCGCCCGCACGGCCGGTCGAAGAAGTGGCGTCGGCGGCGATGCTGGTTCCGCAGGGCCGGATGATCGCGGTCGAGCGACTCTCGCGGCCGGACTTCTACTGGACCGATGCCGCGCGCCTGCCCCTATTACGGCTACGGTTCGACGATGCGGCGCGGACCTGGCTCTACATCGACCCGATGAGCGGCGCGCTGGTCCAGCGACAGGATGCGACGCGGCGCGCCTATCGCTGGGTCTATACGTTGCTCCACACCTGGGACTGGCCGTGGCTGACCACGCGCCGGCCCGCTTGGGATGCCTGGATGTGGTTCTGGTCAATCGCGGGACTGGTCATGTCGGCGAGCGGCGTCGTCATCGGCTGGCGACGGTTGCGCCGTCCCGCGCGGCGGGAGGCGTGAAAACATCGCCATCGGGGTTGGCGGGAAGGGGGCCGCCCGCTTAGATGGGCGGCATGTGGCAACTCTATCAATTCCCGCTCTGTCCTTTCTCGCGCAAGGTCCGGCTGCTGCTGGGCGAGAAGGGCGTGGGCTATGAATTGGTCCGCGAGTCGCCCTGGCAGCGGCGCGACGAGTTTCTCGACATGAACCCCGCCGGCCAGACCCCGGTGATGGTCGATGAGGAGCGCGGCGTGCTGCTTGTCGACTCGATGGCGATTTCGGAGTTTTTCGAGGAGACGGTTGAGAAATCGGCGATGATCAACGGCACCGCCGTCGGACGTGCCGAAATCCGGCGGCTGGTGACCTGGTTCGACACCCATTTCTATCAGGACGTGACCGGCCCGCTGCTCCACGAACGCATGGTCAAGCGCGTCGCGCGCACCGGCAGCCCGGATGCCAAGGGTCTACGTGAGGCGATGAAGGCGGCGGTCGGGCATCTCGACTATACCGACTATCTGCTCGACCATCGCAACTGGCTGGGCGGCGCGACGATGAGTCTGGCCGATCTGGCGGCGGCGGCGCAGATTTCGGTCGCCGATTATCTGGGCGGCATCGATTGGAAGGGGCATGAGCAGACCGCGCGCTGGTATCGCGGGCTGAAGAGCCGTCCCTCCTTCCGCCCGCTGCTGTCCGAACGCATGGAAATGGTCACTCCGCCATCGCATTACGACAATGTCGACTTCTGACGTCGCACCTGCCGAGCGGATCGGCATCGACGACTTCCTGGCGGTCGACATCCGTGTCGGCACGATCATCGCCGCCGAACCCTTTCCGGAGGCGCGCAAGCCCGCGATCAAGCTGACCATCGATTTCGGCGAGGTAATCGGGGTGAAGCGCTCTTCGGCACAGATCACCCGGCATTACACGCCCGAGACATTGGTCGGGAGGCAAGTGGCGGCAGTGGTCAACTTTCCGGCCCGTCAGATCGGACCAATGATGTCCGAGGTGCTGACGCTGGGCTTTCCCGATGCCGGGGGGCAGGTGGTGCTGATCGCGCCGGATTTGCCCGTGCCCAATGGGGGACGGTTGTTTTGAGGTTTTGGAGGTGAGGGTTTCCCTTGGCCTTCGACTTCGCTCAGACTGAACGGGGGGTAGGGATTCGGGCTGGATACTGAAAGCGGTTCAGGCTGAGCGAAGTCGAAGCCCACGCCCCAACCTCCTGTTAGCCTTAACATTTCCTCTTGCGCCGTGCGCTCCGACGCGTACCCTCGCCGTCCGACCGTAGGGACATAACCCACGGAGGCAAGGAGGGGATATGATGTCCAATCGCTGGGCCCGCCATGCGCTGGCCGCTTTGCTAACGCTCTCGGTGGCGGCGCCCGCCATGGCGCAGAGTGACAAGATGGCACCGATTGCGGTGCCCGCACAACCGGGTGCCATCCCACTGAACACCGGTCCGCTGCCCGGCGCGAAGAACGCCGAGAGCTGGCACAGCCAGTATAACAGCGTCTTCGCGCGCAATGTGACTCAGGCGACGCTGACCCCCTTCCTGCCCGATCCCGCCAAGGCGACCGGCGCCGCCGTCATCGTCGCGCCCGGCGGCGGTTTCCGCACCCTATCGATGCAGAATGAAGGCTGGGACGTCGCCAAGGCGCTCGCCGATCGCGGCATCGCCGCTTTCGTCCTGAAATACCGGCTGAACCAGACGCCCGCCGATATGGGCGAGTTCGAAAAGTCGATGGCCGCGATGTTCTCCAGCGTCGCCCGTCCCACCGCACGGCCCAACCCTGAGGAAGCACTGAAGGGCCTCGCCCCCCAGATCGCCGATTCCCGCGCCGCCTTCGCGCTGGTCCGCCAACGGGCGGGCGAGTGGAAGGTCGATCCCAACCGCATCGGCATGGTCGGCTTTTCGGCGGGCGCGATGCTGACCGTCGCGACGGTGCTCGACGGACAGGCCAAGCCCGCCTTTATCGGGGACATCTATGGCCCGCTTCAGCCGATGACGGTGCCCGCCGATGCGCCGCCGATGTTCGCCGCGATCGCCGCCGACGATCCGCTGTTCGCCGGCAAGGGCTTCGGCCTGATCGATCAGTGGCTGGCGGCTAAAAAGCCGGTCGAGTTCCACTTCTATGGCCACGGCGGCCATGGCTTCGGCATGTATCCGAAGGCAACGACCAGCACGGGCTGGTTCGATGCCTTCTACCGCTGGATCGTGATGGAAGGCTTCCTGAAGCCGAAGGCGTAATCCATCCTCTCCTGTAAGGGGAGGTGGCAGGCCGCAGGCCTGACAGAGGGGTGTCCCCGGTCGCGAGCTATATAGGTACCTCGCCAAGCGGATACCCCTCCACCAGCTTCGTCGGTCCTCCCGTGCCCGGGCACAGTTTACCTCTGCTTGGCATGAGATGTCGGTTGAGGAAGAGGTCGAGAGTGATGGCGAGCATCTCCCATGATTTGGAGAAACGCTGGGAGCGGCAGTTGAAGCGGGCCAGATTGTCTTGGACGGAAGAGTGGGTGACCCGATGAGGTGGGTCTGCGCCTTGGTTTGAGCGTGAGGGGTGGTGACGCCGTGGCGCTGGAAGGCGAGGCGGTAGCGGGAATTGGCGTCGGTGAAGAGGGCGGCGATGTCGGGCACGACGCGGCGAGTGCGTTCGTAGCGCTCTATGGCGCTGGAGACGCCTTTGTCGCCGATGTGATAGGCAACAACGCGACGCTGCGTCCGGCTATAAGCAGTCCATATGACGGCCCGCCCCTGTTGTTTGGACGAAGCTGTGGATCTCGTCCATCTCGATGACCGCGGGCATCTGGTCTTCGACCGCTTGCGAGGCTTGCCGCAGTTGTTCGACCAGGCGCTGATGGGCTTTACGGGTCCACTTCAGCACCCCGCAGGCAAGGCGCCTGTGAACCGAGCGATCTTCCGGATGCCGACATTGGTCAGGGGCCATCAGTCAACATTGCCCCTGTAAGGGAGGAACAGGGGGTAGGGGGGCTTGCCCTTCGCCCCTCATCCCGATTAAACGCCCCGTCATTCGCAAGGACCCGGTGAAATCCCGGGTGGCTATTCCGGCCGCCGATCCGCCGGACAACAGACAGCATGGTTCCTCATCTCCGCTCGTAGACGCTCGAGCGGCTTTGCCATGCGCCTGATCCTGGTTTTTCATGACTGTTCAAAACTACCGAACCCAATGGTTCTCCAACCTGGGCGATGCGCGGCGCGATGTGCTGGCGGGTATCGTCGTGGCGCTCGCTCTGATCCCCGAGGCGATCGGCTTTTCCATCATCTCGGGCGTCGACCCGCGTGTCGGCCTCTATGCCTCGGTCGCGATCGCGATCGTCATTTCCTTTCTCGGTGGCCGGCCGGCGATGATCTCGGCCGCGACCGCCGCCGTGGCGGTCGTCGTTACCCCGCTGGTCCGCGAGCACGGCGTCGATTATCTCTTTGCCGCGACCATCCTGATGGGTCTGATCCAGATCGCCGCCGGCTTCCTCCGGCTCGATCTGGTGATGCAGTTCGTCTCGCGATCGGTCATCACCGGCTTCGTCAACGCGCTCGCCATCCTGATCTTCATGGCGCAGTTGCCGCAACTGACCGGGGTGACCTGGCACAGCTATGCGCTGGTCGCCGGCGGCCTGGCGATCATCTATCTGCTGCCGCGCGTGACCAAGGCGGTGCCCTCCCCGCTGGTCGCGATCCTGGTGCTGGCGGGCATCAGCATCGCGATGGGCCTGCCGGTGCGCACCGTGGGCGACATGGGCCGGCTGCCCGAGGGGCTGCCCAGCCTGGTGCTTCCCCACGTGCCGCTGACCTTCGAGACGCTGCGCATCATCCTGCCCTATTCGCTGACCATGGCGGCGGTCGGCCTGCTCGAATCGCTGCTGACCGCGCAGATCGTCGACGACATGACCGACACGGACAGCGACAAGCGCCGCGAGTGCGTGGGCCAGGGCGGCGCGAACATCGCCGCCGCATTGGTCGGCGGCATGGGCGGCTGCGCGATGATCGGCCAATCGGTGATCAACGTCACGTCCGGAGGGCGCAAGCGTCTGTCGACGCTGACCGCCGGGCTGTTCCTGCTGTTCCTCCTCGCCGTACTCGGCCCCGTGGTCGGGCGCATTCCGATGCCGGCCTTGGTCGCCGTCATGATCATGGTTTCGATCGGCACCTTCAGTTGGAACTCCATCCCCAATCTGCGCCGACATCCGCCGACATCGTCGATCGTCATGCTGGTCACGGTGGCGGTGGTCGTCGCCACCCGCGACCTGGCGCAAGGCGTGCTGGCGGGCGTGCTGCTGTCGGGCGTCTTCTTTGCGGGCAAGGTCCGCCGCCTGTTCGCGGTCGAGCGGATCGAGGAGGCCGGTGCCATACGCTACCGGGTGACGGGGCAGATCTTCTTCGCCTCGGTCGATCGCTTCACCCGCGCCTTCCTGCCCGAACAAGGACGCAGCGTCGTGATCGACGTGTCGGCGGCGCATTTCTGGGATATTTCGGGCGTCGGCGCGCTCGACAAGATCGTCGCGCGGTTGCGCCGCGATGGCTCGGCGGTCGAGGTGATCGGCTATAACCAGGCGAGCGCTGACCTGGTCGACCGTTTCGCCCTCCACGACAAGACGGGGTTCGAACTCGGCGCGGTGCCACACTGACGCATGGAATGGGGCGGTAGTGTTGACGCATGGCGCCGCCTCGCTCAAACGCCTGAGCCATGCGCTTTTTCTCGGACAACGCCGCTCGTATCCATCCCAAGGTGATGGAGGCCATCGCCGGCGCTGATCAGATGGACACCGCCTATGACGGCGACCGCTGGTCCAAGGCGCTGGACGGGCGGCTGTCCGAGCTGTTCGGGACGCAAGTCGACGTGCTGTGGGTCCCCACCGGCACCGCCGCCAACTGCCTGGCGCTGGCCGCGCTCTGTCCGCCCTATGGCGGCGTGGTCTGCCACCGCGACTCGCATATCCAGAATGACGAGGGCGGCGCGCCCGAATTCTACACCCATGGCGCCAAGCTGATGCTGGCCGATGGCGAGGGGGCGAAGCTGACCCCCGATACGATCCGGAGCGTGATCGACGCCATCGCCAACGACGTGCACCGGGTCCAGCCGCACGCCATCTCGATCACCAACGCCACCGAATATGGCCGCGTCTACAATCCGGACGAGGTCGCCGCGATCGGCGCGCTGGCGAAGGAACGCGCGCTCGGTTTCCACATGGATGGCGCACGCTTCGCCAATGCGGTGGCGCGGCTGGGTTGCACGCCCGCCGCGCTGACCTGGCAGGCGGGCGTCGAGGCCTTGTCCTTCGGCTTCGTCAAGAATGGCGCGATGAGTGCCGAGGCGCTGGTCTTCTTCAAACCCGGCCTTGCCGACGTCACCCGCCGCCGCCGCAAGCGCGCCGGGCTGCTCATGTCCAAGGGCCGCTATCTGGCGGCACAGGTGCTGGCGATGGTCGAGGATGATCTGTGGATCGCCAATGCCGCGCTGGCCAATGCCTGTGCCGAGCGGCTGGCGGGCGCGGCGGCTAGCCGCTTGGTCCACCCGGTTGAGGCCAATGAGGTCTTCCTGCGCGCTACGCCCGAGGAGGCCGCCGCTTTGCGCGCGCAAGGGTTCGACTTCTACGACTGGGCGGAGGGAGAAATCCGCCTCGTCACGGCCTGGGACACGGACGCGCACGATGTCGCGCGCCTCGCCGATGCGATCGCCGCGCTATGAGCGAGTTCGACACCGGCCCGCGCTCGACGCGCGCCTCCGTCCTCATCCCCTTTGCCATCGTCACGCTGATCTGGGGTTCGACCTGGCTGGTCATCCGCGACCAGATTTCGGTCGTCCCCGCCACCTGGTCGGTCAGCTATCGCTTTCTGGTCGGCGGGCTCGCCATGGGCGCCTTCGCGCTCGCCAAGCGCGAGAGTTTCCGTCTCGGCACCACCGGCTGGCTGTTCGCCGCCGGGATCGGGCTGTTCCAGTTCGTCCTGAACTTCAACTTCGTCTACCGGGCGGAGGCGTATATCACCTCCGGGCTGGTCGCGGTCGTCTTTGCGATGCTGCTGATCCCCAATGCCGGTTTCGCGCGGCTTTTCCTGGGCCAGCGCATGGGGCGGCAGTTGCTGATCGGCTCGGGGATCGCGATGGCGGGCGCGGCCCTGTTGTTCGTGCATGAGGCGCGAGTCGATCCGGCGGGCCCCGCGCGCGCGCTGACCGGGATCGTGCTGACCATCGTCGCGATCCTGTCCGCTTCGACCGCCAATGTCATGCAGGCGACCAACACCGCCAAGCGTTTCCCGATGCACGCGACCTTGAGTGTCGCGATGCTGATCGGATCGGCGCTGGATGCGGTCATCGCCTATACGCTGAACGGCCCGCCGGTGTTCGAGATGCGCGCCGGCTATGTGCTCGGCATCCTCTATCTCGGCCTCTTCGCCTCGGCGCTGGCCTTTCCGCTCTATTACCGGGTGCTGCGCACGATCGGCCCGGCCAAGGCGGCCTATTCCAGCGTCATCGTGCCCGTCATCGCGATGAGCCTGTCGACGGTGTTCGAGGGCTATCGCTGGTCGCTGCTGGCAAGCGCGGGGGCGGGTGTCACGGCGCTGGGGCTGGTCATCGCGCTCAAGGCGCGTAGGCCCAATCGGTAATTGGGATAAAGCGGGCGCCAGTTCAGTACCCGCTTGGCCTTGCCATTCGCCACCCGCCGATTCTCGGCATAGAAACCGCGCGCCGCCGCCGACAGGCTTTCCAGCGGCACCAGCGGCGGCGGCGGCAGGCCCGCCAGCGTCGCGGCGTACGAAACCACCGCATCCTGGTCGCACGGAAAATCGTCGGCGAGATTATAGGCCCCCGCCGGACCATCGAACCCGGCGATCACACCCGAGACGATATCGGCGATATGCACCCGGCTGAACACCTGGCCGAGCAGCCCGACACGGTGCGCCCGTCCCGCCCGAACGCGGTCGATGGGCGAGCGGCCGGGGCCATAGATGCCCGGCAGGCGAAACACACGGGCGCCCAGCGCCTGCCAGTCCGCGTCCGCTGCCGCACGGGCAGCCCTGCGACCCGAGCCGATCGGCGCCGTCTCATCGACCCAGGCACCGCCAGCATCGCCATAAACGCCCGTCGAGGACAGATAGCCGAGCCACGCATCCGAGTGCGCGAGTAGCGTGCCATAGGCGACCAATACCGGATCGACCTCGTCCTCGGGAGGGACGGAGGACAGGATATGCGTGGCGGCGGTGATCTCCGCCATCACGCGCTCGCGGTCGTCGAACCTCAAAGTACCGCCGCGCCCGTCACGGGTCGTCCCCGTGACGGACCAGCCCCGGCCCTCCAGCAACGCCGCCAGATGACCGGCGGCATAGCCCATGCCGAAGACGAAAAGACGACCCACCAACTCAAACCTCCGTTCGCCCTGAGCGAGGTCGAAGTGCACGCCCCCGGATAGGCCACAAGCCCAAGGTCATCCCATGGCCTTCGACTTCGCTCAGGCTGAACAGGCGTGGGGGAGATTTGGCCTCAAACAGCCCGAATTCCCTGTCACTCCTTTCACTTCGCCGCCATCGGCCCCTTGTAGAGCGTGCCGAAATAATCGCCCTTGTTCCACACCGGCCGCTCCGCGCCATCGGCGATCTCGCGGGCGATGGCGTAGTTCACGCTGACGAAACGCGGGCCCTGGCTCCAGTCGATGCCCTGATCCACCTCATCGCCGGGCTTGTGATAGCGGTGGCTCATGAAGTCGGCGACCGCCGCCTTGCCCGGTCCCGCCTGGCCCGGCCAGAGGAAGACCGAGGGGATGCCTTTCTGCACGAAACGGAAATGGTCGGAGCGGACGAAAATCCCCTCCTCGGGCATCGGATCGGGCGCGACCGGCAACCCCATCGCGCCGACCGCCTTGCGAACGATCGGCCCGAGGGTCGAGCGGTCCGCGCCGAACACCACCATATCCTCGAACTTGTAGGTCAGGATCGGCATGTCGAGATTGACGTCGGCGACGATCGACGACAGCGGCACGGTCGGATGGTTGGCGAAATAGTCGGAGCCGACCAGCCCCTTTTCCTCCGCCGTCACCGCCAGGAACATGACGGTGCGCTTGGGCGCGGCCGCCGCCTTGAAGCGCTTGGCCTCCTCGATCAGGCTGGCGATGCCGATCGCATTGTCGAGCGCGCCATTGTTGATCCGGTCGCCATCGCCGCCCTCATTGACGCCGATATGGTCGAGATGCGCCGACAGGACGACGACTTGGTCCTTCAGCTTGGGATCGCTGCCTGGGATCAGGCCGATGACGTTGCTGCTGTCCATCGGCTTGAAGCTGGTCTTGGACGCGACCGTCATCTGCCCCTTGGCGGCGACGGGCGTGAAGCGGGGCTTGGTCGCGGCGGCGGCCTTGGTGATCGCCGCCCAGTCCTTGCCGAACAGCTTGGCCGCGCCGCCTTGCGACAGCGTGCCCAGCACCGGTGTCGTCGGCGTCATCGCATGCGCGGTGCCGTCCGGGTTCGCCCAGGTCACGCGCTGCGCATCATAATAGCGGGCGAGCGTTGCGAAGGGACGCTGTCGCGCGTTGGCGCGTGGCATGTCGATCTGCACCGCCCCGACCGCCCCCCGCGCCGCCGCCAGCGCCGCCTTGTTCACCGCCGATCCGAAAAAGGCGCGCTCCTCGCCGCCCAGACCCTCGGGCGTGCCGGGCAGGAAAGCGACGATCTTGCCGCGCACATCGGCGCCCTTGTAATCGGCCAGGCCATATTGCGCGGCGTCGATGCCATAGCCGACGAAGACGACCGGCGCGGTCAGGCTGGTTTCCCGGGCATTGGGCACGGGCGAGGGGACGAAATCCTCGCCAAAGACCAGCTCCTGCGCCTGGCCGCCCGCCGGCGTCCACATCGCACTGCCCTTGTCGGCGAGCTTGTAGCCGACCAGCGGCACCTTCTGCAGATAGCCGCCCTCGTCGCCACCCGGGCGCAGGCCCGCCGCATAGAATTGCGCGGCGACATATTGCGCAGCGATGTCGTAATCGCGGGTCCCCGCCTCGCGCCCCGCCATCGCGTCCGACGCCAGGAACATGACATGCGCCTTCATCGCCGCCTGATTCTCGGGCAGCGGGGCGGTGATGGTTGCGTTGCGTTCGGCAGCGCTGCGCTGGGGTGTCGCGGTCTGGGCCGTGGTCGGGGCAGTCTGCCCATGGTCGTGATCATGGTCATAGGCAAAAGCGGCGGTGGACAGGAGAAGCAGCGGCAACAGAGCCGTCGAACGCGACATGCAGGACCTTTCGGGAAATGACAGGCCCTAAGGGGTATCATGCCGCCCCCCGCGATCAAGCGGCATGCCTTGTCATATCACGCTTTTTTCCTGTGCGCCCGCCATGGTCCTATGGGATCGGCAGGGCTATATTCCCGCGATGGATATCCAGCACAGCGCGGCCCAGCCCAGCACCACCCCCGCCGCCATCCGGCGCGAGGATTATTGCCCGCCCGCCTGGGCTGTGCCCGAGATCACGCTGGATTTCCGGCTCGACCCCGCCGAAACCCATGTTCGCGCCGCCCTGTCCGTCACGCGCAGCAGCGCCCATGGCGAGCCGCTGCGCCTCGATGGCGCGGGCCAGACGCCGGTGTCGGTCAAGGTCGACGGGGTCACGATCAACGACTGGCGGATGGAGGGCGAGCAACTGGTCGTGCCGCTGTCCGGCGACACCCATGTCGTCGAGACCGAGGTGGTGATCGCCCCCGATCGCAATACCCAGCTGATGGGCCTCTACGCCTCGGGCGGCAATCTGTGCACCCAGTGCGAGGCCGAGGGGTTTCGCCGCATCACTTTCTTCCCCGACCGGCCCGATGTGCTCAGCGTCTACCGGGTACGCATGACGGCGGATGCGCAGCGTTTCCCGGTGCTGCTCGCCAATGGCGATCCGGTGGCGCAGGGCGCGAATGACGACGGCACCCAATGGGCAGAGTGGCATGATCCCTTCCCCAAGCCCTCCTATCTCTTCGCGCTGGTGGCGGGCGATCTGGCGGTCAACCGCGCGACCTTCACCACGATGAGCGGGCGCGAGGTCGAGCTCGGCATCTGGGTGCGCGCCGCCGATCTGGCCAAGACCGATCATGCGCTCCATGCGCTGAAGCTGTCCATGGCCTGGGACGAACGCGTCTATGGCCGCGAATATGATCTCGACGTGTTCAACATCGTCGCGGTCGACGATTTCAACTTCGGCGCGATGGAAAATAAGGGGCTGAACATCTTCAACAGCCGCTACATCCTCGCCGATCCCGACACCGCTACCGATTACGACTATGACGCGATCGCCGCCGTCGTCGCGCATGAATATTTCCACAACTGGTCGGGCAACCGGATCACCTGCCGCGACTGGTTCCAGCTTTCCTTGAAGGAAGGCTTCACCGTCTATCGCGACCAGTGTTTCTCCGCCGACCAGGGATCGGCGGCGGTCAAGCGGATCGAGGAGGTGCGCGGGCTTCGCGCCAGCCAGTTCCCGGAGGATTCGGGGCCTCTCGCCCATCCGGTGCGCCCGGAAAGCTATATCGAGATCAGCAACTTCTACACGGCGACCATCTATAACAAGGGCGCCGAGCTGATCCGCATGATGGCGACCATCCTGGGCCCGGTGAAGTTCCGCGCCGCGACCGATCTGTATTTCGACCGTTTCGACGGGACGGCCGCGACCTGCGAGGATTTCGTCGCCTGCATGGAGGAAGCAGGCGGCGTCGATCTGCGCCAGTTCCGCCTCTGGTATAGCCAGGCCGGCACGCCGCGCGTCTCGGCCGGGCTTTCCCATGAGCCCGGCGGCGGCCGCGCGGTGCTGCGCCTGGCCCAGCATGTCCCGCCGACGCCCGGCCAGCCGGTCAAGCAGCCCATGGTCCTGCCGCTCAAGGTCCGGTTGTTCGGTGCGGAGACCGGCCGTCCGCTGACCGACGAGCGGCTGATCCTGCTCGACCAGGTGGCCGAGACGATCACCTTCGAAGCCATCACCGAACGCCCCGTGTTGTCGATCAATCGCGGCTTCTCTGCCCCCGTCGTCATCGAAAGCGACCGTACGGCCGAAGATCTCGCGTTCCTTTCGGCGCATGACGACGATCCCTTCGCCCGGTACGAGGCGATGCAGCAATTGATGCTCGACACGCTGGTGGCGGGCACGATCAACGGCACGATGAACAGCGAGGCGGTGATCGACGCCGTCGCGCGCACGCTGGAGGCCGAGGGGCTGGAGCCGGCGTTCCTGGCCGAAGCCGTCCTGTTGCCGTCGGAGAATTTCATCGGTGACCAGCTCGCCATGGTCGATCCCGATGCGATCCATGCGGCGCGCGAGTCGCTGCGGGAACAGCTTGGTCGGGCTTTGGCGCCGGCGTGGCGGCGGCTCTATGCCGAAATGGCGCAAGGGGCCTATGTCTATTCGCCCGAGGCCAAGGGGCGCCGCCGTCTGCGCAACGTCGCGCTCGGCTATATCGCGGCCAGCGGTGCCGAGGATGCCGCCGCGCTTGCGCTCGCCCAGTTTGACGACGCCGACAATATGACCGACCGGCAAGCGGCTCTGACCACGCTGGTCGGCACCGACGCGCCCGAACGCGAGGTCGCGCTGGAGCGTTTCCATGCACGCTATGCCGACAATGCGCTGGTCCTCGACAAATGGTTCCAGACCCAGGCGCTGTCGTCGCGCGACGATACCGGTGCGGTCGTGGCGCGGCTGGCCGAGCATCCCCACTTCACGCTCGCCAACCCCAATCGCGCGCGGTCGCTGATCGGCGCCTTCGGGATGAACCAGCGGGCGTTCAACGCCGCCGACGGCTCGGGCTATCGCTTCCTGGCGGATCAGCTGATCGCGCTCGACCGGCTCAACCCGCAGACGGCAGCCAAGCTGCTACCGCCGCTGGGACGCTGGCGCCGGTTCGACGCCGAGCGGGCAAAGCTGATGCGCGCCGAACTGGCGCGCATCGTCGCGACGCCGGGGCTGTCGAAGGACCTGTTCGAACAAGCATCGAAGAGTTTGGATTGATCCTCCCCGTTCCGGAGCAATGTTGACTAAGGGCTGTTAGGTTGAACCCATGCTTTGGTAGCAAGGCTGGAGGATGGGATGGTGTGTTATCATGGCGGTAGCGACCAGATGTCCGCGGTTATCGAGATGGACGAAATCCACACCTTCGTCCAAAAAACAGTGCCGGGCCGTCATATGGACTGCTTATAGTCGGACGCAGCGGCGCGTTGTTGCCTATCACATCGGCGACAAAGGCGTCTCCAGCGCCCTAGGTGTTTGATGCCACGGTTTGATGGTGCGATCCTTTCGTTGGAATGGAAGGAAGCCGTATGGGACAGGTTCGTCACGGGTGCGCGACGACCACGCACGCCGTCCGAGCAGCAATACAGCGATCGCAAGCTTCGCTCGCGGCGCTGAGCCGTGAGCTGGGGACCAACCCGAAGAGGGTGGCGAAGTGGCGCAAGCGGGCGACGGTGGAAGATCTGAAGACCGGGCCGAAGGCTCCTCATTCAACGACCCTGTCCGAGGCCGAAGAGGCAATGGTTGTGGCGTTCCGCCGTCACACGCCGCTGCCGCTTGATGACTGCCTCTACGCATTGCAGCCGTCGATCCCGCACCTGACGCGGTCAGCGCTGCATCGGTGCCTCCATCGGGATGCCACAGCCCTGACTCGTTGGGGAGCATGCTGGCCATGGCGCGGAAGCCGTGGCTGGTCATCTCGTCACTCTCGAACCCCAGGCGGCGCAGCGCGACGTTCAGCGTGTTGTCGGAAAATGCAGCGCTTGATGGTGTGAAGCGCCGGGAAGAGGAATTCGCTGTCCCGCGCCAGCGACCGCAGATCCTGCAACAGGAACAGCACCTGCCGCGCCAGCGGTATCGCATGCGGCTGCTTCATCTTCATGCGCTCGGCCGGCACGCGCCAGACCTTTTCGGCGAAGTCGATTCGCTCCACTTCGCCTGCCACAGCTCACCCGGACGCAGGAAGACATGCGGCGCGATCCTGAGAGCATGCAGGGTCTCGGGCCGCCCCGTGTACCCGTCGATTGCGCGCAGCAGGTCGCCGACCTTCTTGGGCTCGACGATCGCGGCGTGATGCTTGACCCGCGGAACGGTAAGGGCGCCGCGCAGGATGTCGGCTGGATTGCGCTCGGTGCGCAGGGTCGCGAACCCATAGCGGAAGACGCGGCCGGCAAAGGAACGTAGCCGAAGCGCCGTTTCATGATGTCCGCGTCGCTCGACCCGGTTCAGCACGTCGAGAAGCTCATGCGGGGTGACCGCGGCGATCAGGCTTGTCGATGCCGTCGAGGAGTTCCAGAAACCAGCGCGCTTTCTGATGGTGGCGGGGGAACGGCCCTCGCGCTCCATCTTCTCAATATATTCCCCGGCGACGAGCGCGAACGTCGTCTGCGCCGCAAGTTCGGCCTTCAGCCGCCGCTGGGGCTTTTCCTCGACGGGGTCGATCCCGTCATCGAGTTCGGCCTTGGCCTCGTCGCGCTTCCGGCGCGCCTGGACCAGGGAGACGTCGGGGAAACTGCCCAGCGACAATTTGCGCTCGATGCCGCAGCATCGATAGCGAAAGCGCCAGAGCAGGGCGCCGGATGGCTGCACCAGCAGATACAGGCCGTCCGAATCGGCCACCTTGTAGGGACGCTCTGCCGGTCTCAGCGCCCGGATCTGCACAACCGTAAGCATGGGGCCACGCCTCCTGCAACGTTCGTGGCCCCATGATTCGTGGCCCCTTTTGAGTGGGCCACGGCGGAACATAATGAGATTTCACGGGACCGCCGGGAGGCAGTTTACTGCAGATTTCTGCGGTTTTCCAGGTTTGTTCCGGGGACGTGATGGTGCCGCTTACAGGACTCGAACCTGTGACCCCCGCATTACGAATGCGATGCTCTACCAGCTGAGCTAAAGCGGCCCTTCGTCGCAACCGGCTGGTATCCGGTCGAGGTGGGCGCGCTTAACAGGTCTGTGGGGGGCTGGCAAGCGGCATTGGCGTCTTTACACGCCGTTAACGACGTTGCCCGCATGACATGCCCAGATAAGAAGGAAGGCGATCATGACCACCGGGCCGGATCTGAACGAGGCATCGTCCGCCGATCGGGACGGGGAGGGCGAAGGGCTCGATGCTGCCCTGGGCGAGGATGTCCTTTTCGGGCTGGCCGGGGTCGAGCGGCGACTGCACGCGCGCGCCTATCATCATTGGGTGTCGCTGCTGGACGATGCGCCTTATCCGTTGATTGATGCGCTCGACCCGCAAGGGATAGCGGATTTCGCCGCCAACTCGGTGCTGCTCGATTTTCGCGGCGGCGAGGATGACCCGACGATCGCCTATATCGGTGGTGGGTTGCGTGAGGAATGTAGCGAGACGCCGATGCCGATGCGGGTCACCGATCTGCCGCCGGGGTCGCTGTTGTCCCGGATGATCGGCCATTATCCCCAGCTTCTGGCCAGCAAGGCGCCGGCCGGGTTCGAGGCGGAGTTCGTCAACAGTCGGGGGCGCACGACGCTCTACCGGGCGATCCTGCTGCCCTATTCGTCGACCGGCCAGACGATCGACTTCATTCACGGCGTCGTGAACTGGAAGGAAGTGGCGGACCCTCTCCTTCAGGCGACGCTCGATTCGGCCCTGATCGACGCGATGGGCACCCATCGACCTGCAGCGAAGCCGGCGGATGGGGTCTGGGCCCAGGTCGAGGCACCCACCAGCGACCGGATCCGGCGCGATCCGGCGGCACTGGCGCATGTGACGTTCGAAAGCGGTGCGAGCCCCGGCACCCTGATCGTCATGGTCGGGCGGGTCGAGACGGACGGCCGCATCGCCGTCCTGGGATCGGTCGCCGATGATCCGCGACTGGCCGACAGGGTATTGCGCGCCTCGCAATGAAAATTGCGCTGCGGCGCAACATCTTTTCTTGCACTGCCAAGGGTTGAGCGGCGCGAAAGCCGGGCCTAGGACTTGCGCCCATGGCACCGAATATGTCGCATCCGATGGCCGACGCGATTGCCGCACGGCTGACCCAGGGCGCCCTTCCGGCGGAGTTGCAGGGGTTCGGCCCCGCGGAGGTGGCTGCTGCGGCGGCCTTCGTCGCGGGGGTGGCCCAGCGGCGGTCCCCCGGCGAGCCGTCGATCGCGCTGGAGCCGATGTCGGGCGACGACACGCATCGCCGCATGCGCCTCGCCATCGTCAATGACGACATGCCCTTCCTGGTCGATTCGATCGCGGCCATGGTCGGCGCGGACGGCATTGCGATCGACCGCGTGATTCACCCCGTCCTTCCCGTCACCCGCAACGCAGAGGGTGAGCTTCAGGCGATCGGCGCGCCGGGTGGCCGCTCCGAATCCTTCATCTATCTGGAAATGGAACGCGCCGATGCGCGCGACCGGCGCGGACTGGTCGACGATCTGCGCGCCGTGCTGGCCGATGTGCGCGCCGCCGTGGTGGACTGGTCGGGCTTGCAGGATGCCCTCGCCGCCGATGCGACCACGCTGGGCGAGAAGAATGGCGAGGGCGCGGCGCTCCTCCTGTGGTTCCTGAACGGCAAGCTGACGCTGCTCGGCCATGAGAAATGGTATGAGGACGGCCGCGAGGCCCCGGCGCTGGGCGTGGCGCGGACGCCGCACAAGGTACCGCTGCTCGCTGACACCTCGCGCCAGCGCGCGCTGGACTATTTCGTCGAGGGCGGCGCGGCGCCGTTGCTGCTCAAGTCCAATGCGATCTCGACCGTCCATCGCTCGGTACCGCTCGACCTGGTGCTGGTGCCGGTGATCGAGGGCGGGCGGGTCGTCGGCCTGTCGATCCATGCGGGGCTGTGGACCAGCGCTGCGCTCGCCAGCCCGCCGCATGAGGTGCCCGTCCTCCGTACGCGTCTGGCGGCACTGCAGGCCAAGTTCGGCTTCGACCCGCGCGGCCATACCGGCAAGGCGCTGACCCATGCGCTGACCGCGCTGCCGCATGATCTGGTGACGGCCTTCCCGGCCGAGGCGCTGGAGCAACTGGCGCTGACCGCCATGTCGCTGGCCGATCGGCCGCGGCCCGAGCTGGTGCTGATCCGGTCGGTGTTGCAGCGGCATTTGTTCGCATTCGTCTGGCTGCCGCGCGACGAGCTGACCACCGCGCGCCGCGTCGCGATCGGCGAGATGCTGGGCGAGGCGGCCAATGGCTCGCTGCTCAACTGGTCAATCGCGCTGGAGGACGGCGTCGTCGCGCTGATCCGCTACACCATCGACCTGCGCCAGGACGGGCGCCTGCCCGACACGGCGGCGCTGTCGGAGCGGCTGCGCAAGATGGTGCGCGGCTGGATGCCCGATGTAGAGGCGGCGCTGGCCGAGCAGGTGCCCGCACCTCGTGCCGCGCGTCTCGCGCTGCGCTGGGCCAATGGCTTCCCGACCAATTACCGCAATGTCAGCGATGCGGCAGAGGCCGCCGCCGATATTCTGCGTCTGTCGGCGCTGGAGGACGAGAATAGCCGCTCGGTGCGCCTGTTCCCGGTGCAGCCGGGGCAGGACCGCCAGCTGAAAATCTACAAGCTGAACGGCGCGCTGCCTTTGTCGGACGCGGTGCCGGTGCTGGAGAATTTCGGCTTCCGCGTGATCGGCGAGCTGCCGACGCGGTTGCGCGACGATGCCGATCCCTTCGTCCACGACTTCATCGTCGAGACCGAGGCGACGACCGAGCCCAAGGGCGCGGCGGTGCTGGAGGGGGCGATCGCGGCCGTGCTGGAGGGCGCGGCGGAGAATGACGCGTTCAACCGCCTGATCGTCGATGTCGGGCTCAGCCCGCAGGCGGTGGTGCTGTTCCGCGCCTGGTTCCGCTATCTGCGCCAGGCCGGGCTGCCTTATGGCCTGACCACGGTGGTCGATGCGCTGCGCCGGGCGCCCAAGCTGGCGACCGCGCTGATCGAGCGGTTCACCGCCGCGCATGATCCCAAGACGACCGGCGACCTCGCCGCCGCCGATGCCGCGATTGCGGCGGGCCTCGATGCGGTGTCGGCGATCGACGACGACCGTATCCTGCGCAGCTTCCGCGACATGATCGCGGCCACGCTGCGCACCAATGCCTTTGCCGAGGCGGGCAAGGAAGCGCTGGCGTTCAAGCTGGACAGCCACAAGATTCCGGGGCTCCCGGCGCCGCTGCCGTGGCGCGAGGTGTGGGTCTATTCGCCGCGTGTCGAGGGTATCCACCTGCGCGCCGGACCCGTGGCGCGCGGCGGCCTGCGCTGGTCGGATCGCCGCGACGACTTCCGCACCGAGATTCTGGGCCTGATGAAGGCGCAGCGGGTGAAGAACGCGGTCATCGTGCCGACTGGGGCCAAGGGCGGTTTCTACCCCAAGCAGCTTCCGTCACCCGTCACCGACCGTGACGGCTGGGCGGCCGAGGGCAAGGAAAGCTACCGCGTGTTCATCCGCGCGCTGCTGTCGATCACCGACAATATCGTCGAGGGCGCGGTGGTGCACCCGGACGGCGTGCGCGTGCTGGATGGCGAAGACCCCTATTTCGTCGTCGCCGCCGACAAGGGCACCGCGACCTTCTCCGACGTCGCCAATGCGCTGGCGCTGGAGCGCGGCTTCTGGCTGGGCGACGCCTTCGCCTCCGGGGGTAGCCAGGGTTATGACCACAAGGCGATGGGCATCACCGCCAAGGGCGCCTGGGTCTCGGTGCAGCGCCACTTCGCCGAGCGCGGCGTGGACGTGCAGACGCAGTCCATCCGCGTCGTCGGCTGCGGCGACATGTCGGGCGACGTGTTCGGCAACGGGATGCTCTTGTCCAAGGCGATCAAGCTCGTCGCGGCGTTCGACCATCGCCACATCTTCCTCGATCCCAATCCCGATCCCGCCACGAGTTGGGACGAGCGCGCGCGCATGTTCGCGCTCCCTCGGTCGAGCTGGGCGGATTACGACACCGGCCTGATCTCGCCCGGCGGCGGCGTCTTCCCGCGTTCGGCCAAGACCATCCCGCTGTCGGATGAAATCCGCGAGGCTTTGGGCATCACCGCCACCTCGCTGGAACCTACCGCGCTGATCTCGGCGATCCTGAAGGCCCCGGCCGATCTGCTCTGGTTCGGTGGCATCGGGACCTACATCAAGGCGGCGGCGGAGAATAACGTTCAGGTCGGCGATCCGGCCAACGACCGGCTGCGCGTCGATGCCGAGGATCTGCGCGTCACCGCCATCGGCGAGGGCGCCAATCTGGGCGTCACCCAGGCCGCGCGCATCGCCTTCGCCGAGCGGGGTGGGCGGATCAACACCGACTTCATCGACAATTCGGCGGGCGTCGATTGTTCGGATAACGAGGTCAACATCAAGATCGCGCTCAACCGCGAGATGATCGAGGGCCGTCTGGCGGAGGGCGATCGCAACACGCTGCTCGCCGCGATGACCGACGACGTGGCGCATATCGTACTGGAGGATAACCGGCTCCAGACTTTGGGCCTGTCGATCGCAGAGGCGGACGGCGCGGGCGCGATGCCGAGCTATGTCCGCGTGATCGAGATTTTCGAGAGCGCCGGACGGCTTGACCGCGCGGTCGAGGGGCTGGGCAGCAACGACGTGCTGCTGCGGCGCGGGCAGGACGGCATTCCGCTGACCCGGCCCGAACTGGCGGTGCTGCTGGCGACGGCCAAGCTGACCCTGCAGGACGCGATCGAGACCAGCCCGCTGGCGCTCGACGCCGAACTGCTCCCTGATCTGCGCGCGGCCTTCCCGCCCGCGATGCAGGAACAGTTCGGCGAGGCGATCGACCAGCACCGCCTGCGCGGCGAGATCGTCGCGACCAAGCTCGCCAACCGGATCGTCAACCGCATGGGCATCCTCCACCCGTTCGAACTGGCGGAGGAGGAAGGCGCGGCGATGGCCGACATCGCGGCGATGTTCGTCGTGGTCGAGCGGCTGTTCGACCTTCCCGCCCTATGGACCGCGATCGAGACGGCAGTGATGCCCGAGGCGGCACGTATCGCGCTGTTCGACGAGGTGGCGCGCGCCACCCGTTCGCAGATCGCCGACCTGTTGCGCTCCATGCCTGCGGGCACCTCGCCCGGCGCGGCGCTGGAGCGGTTGCAGCCGGGGATCGAGCGGCTGGCGGCGGAAACGCCCGCGCTGCTGCGCGACGAGGCCAAGGCGCAGAGCGCACGGGTCGTCGCCGCGCTGGAAGAGGCGGGCGCGCCTGCCGATCTCGCGGCACAGGTGGTGCGCGTGTCCGAGCTCGACGGCGCGGTGGGTCTGGCCGATCTGGGCCAGCGGCTGTCGCTCGACGAGACGCGGTTGACCCATGCCTTCACCCGTTTGGGTCAGGCGCTCGGCCTAGACTGGGCACAGGGACAGGCGGCGCGGATCAGCCCCAGCGATCCGTGGGAGCGCCTGCTGATCGCGGGCCTCGCGCGCGATTTCCAGCAGCAACGGCTCGACTTCCTGGGCCGTGCGGGCACGACAGACCCGGAAGCGGCGGTCGAAGCCTGGCTGGAACGCAATGCCGCGCGCGTCGGCCAGTTCAAGGCGGTGATCGACCGGGCGCGTCTGGCCGCGCAACCGAACGCCGCGATGCTGGCCCAGATAGCGGGCCAAGCACGGGTACTGCTGGGTCGGTAAGGATCAGGATTAGGTTGCGGTGTTACCTTAACGAAACTCTCCCGCAGCCTATCTGCGGGAGAGAATTTTTCAAATCAGCATTGATTGACGCGGGATGCTGGGAAGCATTGCTGCCCTTTGCCCTTTAGGTCGATGGAACCCGAACCTGGACGGTCAGGTTTGACATCGGGCTCGCCGAAGGTGGCGATGCATTGTTCACGGCTTTCGAAGCCGACAATCATCCAATTTCCATTCTCGCATGCATTCCCGCTACCATTGTCTCCAAGTTCGATTGGCACAGCCTCTTGCGCGAGGGCTGGCGAACCGAGCATCAAAATGGTACCCGCAACTCCATGTAAGACGATTTTCATTGGTTTACTCCCAAAGCAATGAGCGCCATCCGACGGGTGTGCCATGGACACCCGAATCATAGCACCTCATTGACCATATATTTGTGATAAGCCCTCGGCAACAAAAGCAAATGCTTTATAGGTGTTCGTCAGCGCTTTTCCTGTCGGCGTCATGCGATTCTGGTCTGGCGCATAGGTCAATTTGCAAGTTCCTATATTATTAAGGCCCGCCACATGCTGCGAGAGAGGCTTCTCTTACGCGGCGTTTGCTTATTCACGCGAAGACGCGAAAATGAAGGCAAATGTGGTTCGCGCGGAGGACGTGGAGATTCTCACTCGCTGCGCCGGCGTGCCATTACCTCAAGCGGTGATGATCAGCGAGCGCGGCCGCGCGCACTACCTCGCGGTGTCGTCTGCCCCTCTGCGTGAACATGATATCCGCGTCTTCGCACGCAAAAATCAGATCGCCGCGCACTTCTCCAGTAACCAGTCGCGATCCGCACCCTCCAACTCGAGCGCGAGAACCTCCGCCACCCGCGCATGATAGGCGTTGAGCCAGTCCCGCTCCTGCGCTGTCAACAACTCCGGCACGATCAGCGTCCGCTCGATCGGGCATAGCGTCAGCGTTGCGAACCCCAGCATGTCCCGGTCCGCGCCGGGAATATCGCGCGGCTCGACCAGCACCAGATTCTCGATGCGAATGCCATATTCGCCCGCCTTGTAATAACCCGGCTCGTTGGACAGCATCATGCCCGCGCGCAGCGGCTCCATGGCGGCCCCGCCGGGATAGTTGGGGGCGGCGATACGCTGCGGCCCTTCATGCACCGACAGGTATGCGCCGACGCCGTGGCCCGTACCATGGGCATAATCCAGCCCGACTTCCCAGAGCGGCCGCCGCGCCAGCGAATCCAGATGCCCGCCCAGCGTTCCGTCCGGGAACACCGCCGTCGCCAGCCCGATATGCCCCTTCAGCACGCGGGTGAAGCGGTCGCGCATCTCGTGCGTCGGCTCACCGATCGGCATGACGCGGGTGATGTCGGTGGTGCCGTCCTGATACTGGCCGCCGGAGTCGATCAGGAAGAGCTGGCCCAGTTCGATCGCCGTATTCGACTCCTCGGTGACATGATAATGCGGGCTCGCGCCATGCGCGCCCGTCGCCGAGATGGTGGAGAAGCTGGTGTCCTTGAGCAGCCCGGTCGCCTCGCGATACGCCAGCAATTGCGCCGCGGCGGACAATTCGGTCTGCTCGCCCTTGGGGCATTCGCTTTCGACCCAGCGCAGGAACTTCACCATCGCCGCGCCGTCGCGGATCGAGGCGGCACGGTGGCCGGCGACTTCGGCGGGGTTCTTGATCGCCTTGGTCAGCACGACGGGATCGCGAAGCGCGAGCACCTTGGCGCCACCGGCTTCCAGGGCCTGGGCAATGCCCGCCACCGCGCGCTCGGGATCGGCGACGATCCGCTTGCCGGCAAAGCCGCCCAGATAGCCCTCGAACGCCGCCCGGTCGTGCAGCCGCACCGCATTGCCCAGATGCGCGCGCACCTCGGGCGTGATCTTCTCGGGCGCGATGAACAGGTCGGTCTCGCCGTCCGCATGGACGATGGCATAGGAGAGCGCGACCGGCGTATGCGCGACATCGGTACCGCGCACGTTGAGCGTCCAGGCGATCGAGTCGAGCGCCGACAGCACCACCGCATCCGCCCGCTGCTCGGCCAGCCATTCGCCGATCCGTGCGCGCTTGGTGGCGGAGCCTTCACCCGCGATATCATCGCTTTGCACCGTCAGCATGGCGGGCGAAGGGACAGGGCGATCGGTCCAGACCGTATCGATCGGATTGGCCGCGACCGCGACCGGTTCCGCCTCCCGGTCGGCCAGCGCGGCGGTCATGTCGGCGACCTGCTGGCGGGTGTGCAGCCACGGGTCATAGCCGATCCGCTGCCCCGCCGCCGTTTCGCGGCCCAGCCAGCCGGCAACGCTGTCCTGCGGCACCGGGATATAGGCATAGTCCTCGGCCGACACCTGCTCGCGCACCTGGAGTGTATAGCGGCCATCGGTGAAGATCGCCGCCTTGTCGGCCAGCACCACCGCCGTTCCCGCCGACCCGCCGAACCCGGTCAGCCAAGCCAGCCGCTGCGCATAGTCGCCGACATATTCGCTCATATGCTCATCGGTCAGCGGCACGACGAAGCCGTCCAGTCCCTGCTTGGCCAGTTCGGCACGAAGGGCGGCGAGGCGGGCGGAATGGGACATGACGGAACCTGACAAGGATGGGAAACGCGACCGGTCTAGCTCCGCACGCCCACAGCGTCGAGCCACAAGGCCGATCCTCCGTTCAGCCCGAGCGAAGTCGAAGGCCATGGGATCGCCCTTGTGGCAGGGCGGGGAGCGTGCGCTTCGACTTCGCTCAGCGTGAACGGAGGTATGGCGCGCATGGGCGGAAGCGGTGGCCGTGAACGGAGGGGCGGGAGAAACCGAACCCCACCCCTTCCGGCGGCGTGAAAGCCTAGCTACATCCGCACGATGACCGAACCGACCGCGCTCACCCCGCCCGTTGCCGAAACCCGCCCGCACAGTTTCACCGCCCATGGCATCACCATTGACGATCCCTATGCCTGGTTAAAGGACCCCGCTTATCCCGAGGTCACCGACAAGGACGTGCTCGCCTATGTCGAGGCGGAGAACGCCTATTTCGAGAGCGTCATGGCCCCGCGCCAGCCGCTGATCGACCGGCTGTACGAAGAGATGAAGGGGCGGATCAAGGAGGATGAATCCTCGGTCCCGCAAAAGGATGGCGACTGGCTCTACTGGACCGCGTTCGAGACGGGTGGCCAGTACCGCAAATGGTGGAGGAAGCCCGTCGCGGGCGGTCCCGACGAGCTGCTGCTCGACGAACCGGCGCTGGCCGAGGGCAAGGAATATTTCCGGCTAGGCGCCTTCTCGATCAGCAATAACGGCCGGTATCTGGCCTATGCGATCGACGACAATGGCTCGGAGCGGTTCGAGGTGCGGATCAAGGACCTGACCAGCGGCGAACATTTGCCCGAGGTGATTCCGGGCATGTTGTCGGAAATCGTCTGGGTCGCGGACGATAGCGGCTTCCTCTACGGCGTGGCGAATGCGCAGTGGCGGACCGACAATGCCCGCTTCCACAAGCTGGGCACCCCGGTCGAGCAGGATGTCGAGTTGTTCCACGAGGATGACGAAGGCTACCGCGTCGCCGTCGCCGAAACGTCGGCGCGCAACTGGATCGTGATCGCGACCGGCGATCACGTCACCAGCGAGGTGCGGCTGCTGCCCGCCGACAATGTCTTCGCCGAACCCATCCTGGTCGCCCCTCGCAAGGAGGGGCGCGAATATGACGTGGACGAGCATGAAGGCACGCTGTTCATCCATACCAACGACACGGACCCGCAATTCCGCCTGTGTACCGCCTCGATCGAGAATCCCGGTGACTGGCACGAGCTGATCGGCCCAGACCCGCATTTCTACATGACCGGGGTCGAGTGTTATAAGGACTTCTTCGTGGTCGAGGGGCGCGAGGACGGCTTGGACCGCATAGCCATCCACCGCTACGATACGCCGACCGTGCCGGAGCGGATCGAATTTCCCGAGGAAAGCTATACGGCGGGCCTGGGCGACAATCCCGAATATGACGTGTCGGTCCTGCGGCTGGGTTACGAGTCGATGGTCACGCCGGGTACGGTTTATGACTATGACGTCGCGACCGGCGGCCTGACCCAGCTGAAGGTGCAGGAAATCCCCTCGGGCTATGACGCGGACAAGTATCGGACCGAGCGGCTGAAGATCGCTGCTCGCGACGGGACGATGGTGCCGGTGTCGATCGTCTACCCGAAGGACTTCCCGCGCGACGGATCGGGCAAGCTGTTCCTCTATGCCTATGGCGCCTACGGTTATGCCATTCCGCCGGGCTTCTCGACGGGGCGCATGAGCCTGCTCGATCGCGGCTTCGCCTATGCCATCGCGCATATCCGTGGCGGTGACGATCTGGGCCAGCAATGGTATCTCGACGGCAAGCTGGAGAAGCGGACCAACACCTTCCACGACTTCGTCGACGTGGCGAAGGGGCTGATCGACGGTGGCTGGACCGCCGAGGGCCAGATCGCGATCGCGGGCCGCTCGGCGGGCGGCGAGCTGATGGGCGCGGTGGTCAATTCGGACCCCGAGCTCTGGGGCGCGGTGATCGCCGATGTGCCGTTCGTCGATGTGCTCAACACGATGATGGACGCCGAACTGCCGCTGACGCCGGGCGAGTGGCCCGAATGGGGCAACCCGATCGAGGACCAAGCGGCGTTCGAGCTGATCCGCAGCTACAGCCCCTATGACAATGTCCGGGCACAGGCCTATCCCCCGATGTTCATTTCGGGCGGCCTGAACGATCCGCGCGTGACCTATTGGGAGCCCGCCAAATGGGCCGCCAAATTGCGCGCGACCAAGACCGATACCAACCTGCTGCTGCTCAAGACCAATATGGGCGCCGGCCATGGCGGCAAGTCGGGCCGGTTTGAGTCCCTGCGCGAGGGGGCGGAGGAGCATGCCTTCGTCCTGTGGCAGATGGGAGTCGAGTCCTGAGTATCGAGGCGATCGTCGCGCGCTTCGGGGTGGTGGCGATCGCGCTGGGTGCGGGGCTGGAGGGGGAAACGGCGGTCGTCACCGGCGGCATCCTGGCGCATCAGGGGCTGGTCGCCTGGCCCGCCGCGGTACTCGCCGCCGCGATCGGATCGTTCATCGCCGACCAGATCTTCTTCACCATCGGCCGGCGCGCGCGTGACGGCCGATGGGTGGGCAAGCTGCGCAAGCGTCGCGTCTATGCCCGCGTCATGGGCATGATGGAGCGCTATCCGGTCGGCTTCATCTTCGCCTTTCGCTTTCTTTATGGCCTGCGCACGATCAGCCCGGTCGCGATCGGCACCAGCGAGGTGCCGACCCGGCTGTTCGTCGCGGTCAATGCCGTATCCGCCGCATGCTGGGCATCCATCTTCATCGGCATCGGCTATCTTTTCGGGGAGGCGTTTCAGGAACTGGCGGCGCGCTGGCGGCCCAGCCTGCCGCATATCCTGATGGCCGCGGCGCTGGTCATGGTCGCCGCCGCGATCGGCTGGGGCCTGCGCATGATGTGGCAACGGCATAAGGAGTCGAGCGACCGGGCATGAGCCGCTTCACCCTGAGCATTACCGCAGGCCCCGAGCATATCGACGAGCTCGGCCATGTGAACAACGCCGTCTGGGTCCAGTGGATTCAGGCGATCGCCACCGCGCACTGGGAAGCCGTCGCGCCGCCCGAGCATGTCGCGGCGCATATCTGGGTCGTGACGCGGCATGAGATCGACTATCGCGGCAATGTCGTGGCGGGAGAGACGGTGACGGCGGAAACCTGGGTGCCCAACCCTCCCAAGGGCGCGCGGTTCGACCGCCATGTCCGTTTCCTCGGCCAGGATGGGCAGGTGAAGGTGGAGGCGGTGACCACCTGGGCGCTGATCGATCGCGAGACCGGCCGCCTGCTGCGCGTCACGCCCGAGATCGCCGCGCCTTTCATGGTTTGACCGCAAGAAGCGGGACGCATCGCGCTCGTGGATGGGCTAGGCTTGGCCCCATGTTGAGCGAATGCACCATGGCCTCGCCGGTGGGCGAGCTGACTTTAGTGGCGAGCACCCAAGGCCTGCGCGCCATTCTTTGGGCGGAGGAGCGGGAAGGGCGGGTGAGGCTGCCCGAGCGGCAGGGCGATCCGGCCCATATCCTGTTGGTCGCGGCGATGCGCCAATTGTCCGAATATTTTGCCGGGGATCGGCGCGTGTTCGACCTGCCGCTCGATCCCGAGGGCACCGCGTTTCAAAAGGCGGTGTGGACGGGCCTCAACGCCATTCCCTATGGCGAAACGCGCAGCTACGCCGCGCTCGCCGCCGCGATCGGCCGGCCGGGCGCCTCGCGTGCGGTCGGGGCCGCCAATGGCCGCAATCCGCTGTCCATCGTCACCCCCTGTCACCGCGTGATCGGCGCGAATGGCACGCTGACCGGCTTTGCGGGCGGGCTGGCGGTCAAGCAGTGGCTGCTCGCCCATGAACGCGGCGAGCGGCAATTGGCGCTCGCATGAGCTACCCACCGCGCGCCTTCCGGGAAATGCGCGAGGATGTGCTGCTGGAGGCGGTCGACGCCATCGGGCTGGCTGCGCTGGTCGTGGTGCGCGACGGCGCACCCGAAGCGGTCTCGCTGCCCATGCTGGCGATGCGTGATGGCGAGACGCTGGTGCTGGAGGGGCATGTCGCCCTCGCCAACCCGCTCTGGCGATGGGCCGATGGCGGTATTCCGGCGCTGGCGATGTTCCAGGGGCCGCACGCCTATGTCCATCCCGGCTGGTATCCCGCCAAGCGCGAACATGGAAAGGTGGTGCCGACCTGGAATTATGTCGTGATCCAGGCGCATGGCACGCTCTCCACGACACGCGATCCCGCCTAGCTCTCGGCGCATCTGGCGCGGCTGACCGATCGGCATGAGGCGGGGCGCGCCGAACCCTGGTCGATTGCCGACGCGCCCGAGGGCTTTATCCAAGGCTTGCAGCGCGGCATCGTTGGCCTGTCTCTGCATGTCGCGCGGCTGGAGGGCGTGTGGAAGATCGCTCAGCATCATCCCGAGCCGAACCGACGCGGCGTGATCGCCGGGCTGACCGCCTCGCCACAGCCAGGCGACCGGGCAATGGCGGCGGTGATGGCGGAAGCGGAACGTGATCGAACGGGCTGAGAGGACGTGACGGCGATGTCACTGGCCGCCCACGAGATGGGACCGTATCGGCCTTGGCATCATAGCGGAGATCATGGATGCGCCGGCTTTCGCCCTGGGGCATGTCCCTCATCATTCTTTCGCCCGTGCCAGTCGTCGCACAGACGACGGAGCCACCGCCCACTCCGTGCTGCCGGACTTTGGGCGAGGTGCGCACCAATATCGACCGGATCGACGACCAGATCCTGCGCCTGATGGCCGAACGCTCGCGCTATGTTGCCCAGGCGGAGCGCTTCAAGACCTCCGCCGCCACGGTGCGTGACGAGACGCGCATCCGCCAGATCCTGACGCGCATTCGCGAGAAAGCAGCCCGACAGGGCGTAAACCCGGACATAGCGGAAGCCACGTTCCGCGCGATGGTGGAGGGCTTTACGGCCGAGGAGGCGCGGCAAATCCGACGTTGAACCGACCCCCTACCTCTTACCCTCCGCGCTCGGCAGGGCCTAAGTCGCCGGGGGCGTCTCGTCCCAGACGATCGTGATCGGCGCATCGATGCCGAGCACCGCATGGACCGGGCAGGCATTCGCCGCCGCTTCCAGCCGCTTGCGCTGAGCCGCGTCGTAATGCCCCGGAACCGAGACCGTCACCGCCAGTCTGTCGATCCGACGCGGCGCGTTGCCCATCTCCTTCGTCACGGTCGCGGTCGTGCACGCCAGTTCCAGCCCGGCGACACGCCCCGCCATCGCCATGATGCTGAGCACGCAGCCACCCAGCGACACCGACAGAAGATCGCTCGGCGAAAAGCCTTCGCCACTGCCGCCCAGATCCTGCGGCGCGTTGGTGACCAGGACCGCACCGGATTCGGGATGCTCCGTCCGGCAGCGCAGGTCGCCCTCATAATGGACGATGAAATCGGTCATCGCCGTTACCCGCTGTTGCGCAGCGCGGTGGCGATACCGTTGATCGACAGCAGAATGCCCTCGCCGATGCGCGGATCGCTTTCGCCCGCGCGGTGGCGCTTCATGAGTTCGATCTGGAGCAGGTTGAGCGGCTCGATATAGGGCAGGCGCAGGCGGATCGATGCCTCCAGTGCCGGATTGTCGGAGAGGAGGCGCGGCTGCCCCGTGACCGTCAGCAACCCGTCGCGCGCACGGTGCCAGCCGTCATGGATGCGCCCGAAGATCGTATCGCGCAGGCCTTCATCCTCGACCAGCCCAGCATAGCGCTTAGCGATGCCGATATCGGACTTGGCCAGCACCATCTCCATATTTGCCAGCGTCGCGGCGAAGAAGGGCCAGTTCTTCGCCATGTCGGCGAGCAGCGCCTTGTCCTCGAAGTTCGCGATGGCGGTGCCGACGCCGAACCAGCCGGGCAGCATGACGCGCGCCTGCGCCCAGCTGAACACCCAGGGGATGGCGCGCAGATCTTCGATCGCGTCCGACTTCTTGCGGCTGGCCGGGCGGCTGCCGATCTTCAGGCCGGCAATCTCGGCGATCGGCGTCATCTGGCGGAAGAAGGTGCGGAAGCCCTCGGTGCCATAGACTAGGTCGCGATAGGTGCGGAACGCGGTCGCCGACAATTGTTCCATCGCGCCGGTGAAACGCGCATTCTGGTCGGCCGAGAGCCGTTCGGGCTCCAGGCTGGCCAGCAAGGTGGCGGAGGCCATGGCCTCGAGATTGGTCATCGCCGAGTCGCGTGTGCCATATTTGCCTGCGATCACCTCGCCCTGTTCGGTGATGCGGATGCGGCCCTGCACCGTGCCGTGCGGCTGGGCCCGGATCGCGGCGAACGCGCTGCCGCCGCCACGTCCCACGGCGCCGCCGCGCCCGTGGAAGAGCTGCATCCGCACGCCCGCTTCGTCGAAGACCGGACGGAAGGCGCTCGACGCCTTGGACAGCGACCAGGTGGAGGTCAGGTAACCGCCATCCTTGTTCGAGTCCGAATAGCCGATCATCACCTCCTGATGCCCGCGTGCCCGCACGATCGCGGCGATTTCGGGCAAGCCGAAATAGGCGCGCATGATCTCCGGCCCGGCTTCCAGATCCTCGATCGTCTCGAACAAGGGCACCGCCATGATCGCGGCGGTCGCGGGCTCGCCCGGGCGGTAGAGGCCGAATTCCTTGAGCATCAGATTGATCTCGAGCAGGTCGGACACCGACTTGCCCATCGAGACGATATAGTTGGTGATGCATTTGGGGCCGTAGCGCGCATGCGCCTCGGCGGCGGCCTGGACGATGGCCAGTTCGGAGCGTGTCTCGTCCGAATAATCGGCATAGCGGCTGACCAGCGGCCGGGCATTGGCAAGCTCGCGACGCAGCAAGGCGACGCGCGCCTCCTCGTCCAGCGTCAGATAATCCTCCTCGACCCCGGCGACCTTCAGCAGTTCGGCGACGACGCGTTCATGCACCGCCGAATTCTGCCGCAGGTCGAGCGTGGCGAGGTGGAAGCCGAAGGTCTCGACCGCGCGGATCAGCCGCCCGAGCGCCCCGCCACTGGCCAGCGCCCCGTCTCCGCGTGCCGCCAGCCCGCGCGCGATGGCGACCAGATCGGTGCGCAGCGCCTTGGGATCGGGATAGGGTTCGCCGGTCAGCCGACCGGGGCGCGGGGCGGGCTTGCCGGTCAGCGCCTCATGCGTCGCCGCCAGCCGCGCATAAATGCCCGAGAGCGCCCGGCGATAGGGTTCGTCCGACCGGCTGACCGCGTCGTCCCCGCTCGCCTCGGCCAGCGCCAGCACGGCCTCATCGACCTCGGCATGGCCGGTCGAGATGGAGAGTTCGGCGCCCAGCGCGTGCACGGCCTCGCAATAATGGCCCAGCACGGCCTCGGCCGCCTGTGCCAGCGCGGTGGTCAGCGAATCGGCGGTGACGAAGGGATTGCCGTCGCGGTCGCCGCCGATCCACGAACCGGGGCGCAGGAAGGCGGGCACGCGCGCGCCGAACGCCTTGTCCCAACGCTGGTACAGCGCCGGCACCACCGGCAGGAATACGTCGCGCAGATAGGACAGCGCCGTCTCGACCTCGTCGGTGACGTAGAGCCGTTCGCGGCGCAGCACGCGGGTCTGCCAGAGAAGCGCGATCTGCCGCCCGATCGCGGCTTCGACATCGTCGCCATCGGGCGTGACGTCGCGGCCGGCGTCGCGCATCGCCAGCAACTCGGCGATGCGGTTGCGATGGTCGATCATGCTCTTGCGCCGCACCTCGGTCGGGTGCGCGGTCAGCACGGGCACGACCAGGGCCTGCCCCAGCAGCGCCATCGCCGTATCACGATCGATACCCTGTTCGGCCAGCGTTTCCAGCACATCGGCGATGTCGGCGGCGGGCTCGCGGGCGATGCCCTGCCGGTCTTCGGCCAGATTGGCGAGCATCGAGAACAGCATGAAGCCGCGCACGAAATCCAGCGTCTCGTCGAGCGCGAGCCGTTCGAGCTGCAGATCGACCGCGGCATCGTCGCCCAGGCCCCGGTGCCGATCGACGGACGCCCGCCGGATCGCCTCGGTCGCTTCGAACAGCGCATCGCCACCATAGCGGCGGATTACATCCCCAAGCTGGGCGCCCAGGAAGCGGATGTCGGCATTGTTGGCGATGGGGGGCAGGGTCGTCATGGGCGCTATTGCTGCAACGCAATAGCGCGGGCGTCAACCGATTGTAGACGGCAATTTTGGTATAATATTATCGTCTGGCATGGCCAATAATTGCGTTAAAGGGCTTGTTCCTCAACTCGCATTGCCCGGCGTTGCCCCGGCGCCCGTGGCCACCGGATTGGTCGGCGTCGTAGGACGTTCGGTGCGCGAGGCTTCGCGTTCCTCCGACGTGACGGTGCCGTCGCGGTTCAGGTCCATGCGATCGAACCGGGCGAGCATGCCTTCGAAGAATTCGCTTTCGGTGATCTCGCCGTCCTTGTTGCGGTCGAGCGCCCAGAGCCGCGAATTGGTCGTCGGCATTTCGTCGGCGGTGATGATGTCGTTGCCGTCGCGGTCGAGTTCGCGAAAGCGGCGGGCCATCATGCTGCCGAAATCGACGCGGCTGGTAACGGACGGGGGCACGAAGCCCGCCTTGGCCGCAGCGCGATCGGCTTCCGCACGGCTTTCTTCCTTTTTGCCGCAAGCGGTGGTGGCGGCCATCAATGCCGTCAGCCCCAGGCCTATCGCCCAACCACGCATTCCCGACTCCTTGGCTCGTTACGCTTCCAGTTCAACGTCCCAATAAAGCCAGTCGTGCCATGTTTCATGCAGATAATTGGGCGGGAAGCTGCGGCCATGTTCTTGCAAATGCCAGTTTGTCGGGCGGATCGGCTCGATATGCAGCGGCATATTGGCCTGGCGCGGGGTGCGCCCGCCCTTCTTCAGATTGCACGGCGCACAGGCGGTGACGACATTCTCCCAGGTCGTCCGCCCGCCCTGCGCACGCGGGATGACATGGTCGAAGGTCAGGTCGCGGTGCGATCCGCAATATTGGCAGGAAAACCGGTCGCGCAGGAACAGGTTGAAACGGGTGAAGGCCGGGAATTGCGACGGCTTCACGAATTGCTTGAGCGCGATGACCGAGGGCAGCTTGACCTTGGCGGTCGGGCTGCGCACCTCCCGCTCATAATGGGCGACGATATCCACCCGGTCGAGGAACACGGCCTTCACTGCGGTCTGCCAGGGCCAGACCGACAGCGGATAATAGGACAGCGGCGTATAGTCCGCATTCAGCACAAGCGCCGGACAACTGTCCGGGTGTCGGATCAGGTCGGGATGAAACACAGCTCCTCCCTTCGTGGTACGCCGACGCTCTTCGCGCAGGCGCGTGACATGGCTATGACACTGCATGCTATGACAGCATGGGATTGGAATCGCGGTCAAGGGTGCGCGCGATGAGTGGAGAGGCGGCCGTGCCGCGCCCCGTTACCCGTTTCGCGCCCAGCCCCACCGGGCGGCTGCATCTGGGCCATGCGCTGTCGGCGGTGCGCGCGCATGATCTGGCGCGGGCAGGGGGCGGGCGTTTCCTGCTGCGGATCGAGGATATCGACGGCACGCGCAGTCGGCCCGAGCATGTCGAGACGATCTTGCGCGATCTGGAATGGCTGGGGCTGGAATGGGACGACCTGTCCTTCCAGTCGGAGCGGCTGGATCTGTATGCGGCGGCGCAAGCGCGGCTGGCCGATCTGCTCTATCCCTGTTTCTGCACCCGCGCCGAGATCGCCGCCAGCCTGTCGGCGCCGCATGGGGCGACCGCCGTCTATCCGGGAACGTGCCGGCATCTGTCGGTGGCGGAGCGGGCGGCGCGGATGGGCGAGCCGCATGGCTGGCGGATCGACATGGCGCGGGCCGTAGAACGGGCCGGGCCGCTGGCTTGGCAGGACTCGGGGGCGGGGGAGGTCGCCGCCGACCCGCTGAGCCATGGCGACGTGATCCTCGCGCGCAAGGATGCGCCGGCCAGCTATCATCTCGCGGTGACGGTCGACGACGCCGCGCAGGGCGTGACCGACGTGGTGCGCGGGGTCGACCTGTTCGACGCGACGCATGTCCACCGGTTGCTGCAAGCCCTGCTCGGCTTGCCGACGCCGCTTTATCACCATCATCCGCTGATCGTCGGCGCGGATGGCCAGCGGCTGGCCAAGCGCAACGGCGCGCCGGCGCTGGCGGCGATGCGCGAGGCGGGCGAGGATGGGCGGGCGCTCGCCGATGCGTTGCGCCGCAATATGCTTCCTGCTGGATTTCGGCTGGGGGAGGCGTAAGCTTCCGGCCATGACCACTTTTCTCGTGATCCTGCTGATCGCGGCGATGATCGCCACCGTCGTCGCGCTGGTGCGCGGCATCATCTCCTTCCTGCAGGAGGCCTCGGCCGAGGCACGGGGCGAGGGGCCGACCGCGTCACAACTGAAATCCAACCGGATGATGCAGCAGCGCATCTTCTTCCAGGCGCTGGCGATCACCGTCGTCGTGCTGCTGTTGTTCATGGCGGGGCGGACCTGATCCCTTGGTCAAGCTGACGAAAATCTACACCCGCACCGGCGATTCGGGCACGACCGGGCTGGTCGACGGATCGCGCCGGTCCAAGGCCGAGCCCCGCATGGTCGCGATCGGCGAGGTGGACGAGGCGAATAGCGCGATCGGCGTCGCGCTGCTCGCCATTGAGGGTGCGCTGGCGGCGCAATTGACCCGGATTCAGAACGACCTGTTCGATCTGGGCGCGGATCTCGCCACGCCGGGTGAGGTGGAAGGGGCGCTGCGGATCATTTCCGAGCAGGTCGCGCGGCTGGAGGCGGAGATCGACGCGATGAACGCCGCGCTTTCTCCGCTGACCAGCTTCATCCTGCCCGGCGGCAGCACGGGGTCGGCGCATCTCCATCTCGCCCGCGCCATCACCCGGCGGGCCGAGCGCGCCGCCGTCGCGCTGGCCGAGCAGGAGGCGATCAACCCGCCCGCGCTCGCCTATCTCAACCGCTTGTCGGACTGGCTTTTTGTCGCCGCGCGGATGGTGAACCAAAGCGGCGCATCGGACGTTCTTTGGGTTCCAGGAGGGGTACGCACGGGACGGTAAAGGGCCGGCCGGCTTCCCCAATGTCCCGGGGAGCACCCAATGTCGACTCTTGTCCCGTCCCACGCGACGGCCTCAAGGCCTGCCCCTGATCCGGGTCATGATCTGGCGTCCCGCTACCGATCGGTGCGCGCGCTGACCCTGGCGCTGGCCGAGCCGCTGTCGGATGCGGATGCAACCGTTCAGTCGATGCCGGATGCCTCGCCCGCCAAATGGCATATGGCGCATACGACCTGGTTCTTCGAAACCTTTGTGCTGCGCGATCATGTGCCTGGCTATGCGCTGCACGATCCGCGTTTCCCCTTCCTGTTCAACAGTTATTATGAGGCGGAGGGAAAGCGCCATGCGCGTCACCGTCGGGGAATGATCACCCGGCCGACGCTGGACGAAGTGCGGGCCTATCGCGCGCATGTCGATGCGGCGCTGCTGGCCGCGCTCGCCCATCTGCCCGAGGCGGCGCGCGAACTGGTCGCGCTGGGGTGCCATCATGAGGAACAGCATCAGGAGCTGTTCGTCACCGATATCCTTCATCTCTTTTCCGAAAACCCGTTGGAGCCGGCACTATATGCGCTCGAGCCCAAGGCACCGGTCGCCATGCCTGGCCCGATCACCTGGGTCGAAGGGCCGGCCGGTATCGTGCCGGTCGGCCATGACGGACAGGGTTTCGCCTTCGATTGCGAAGGGCCGCGCCACGACGCGTTGCTCCATCCCCATGCCCTCGCCGACCGGACGGTCACCAATGCCGAGTGGATGCAGTTCATCGCCGATGGTGGCTATCGCGACCCCCGGCTGTGGCTGTCGGATGGCTGGGCCTGGGTGAAGGGCGAGGGCATCGCCGCGCCGCTTTATTGGGAAGAGCGCGATGGCGGCTGGACCCGTTTCGGACTGGACGGGCGGCGCGCGATCGATCCGGCGGCGCCCGTCACCCATGTCAGCTTCTACGAGGCGGACGCCTTCGCCACCTGGGCAGGTGCCCGACTGCCGACCGAATTCGAATGGGAAGCGGCCGCCGCACGCCACGATCCGGCGGGTGGCAATCAGATGGACCGCGCGGGCGCGATCGAGCCGCGTCCCGCTACGCATGGTCCGGCCTTTTTCGGCGATGTCTGGGAATGGACCGGCAGCGCCTATCGCCCCTATCCCGGCTTTCGCGCCGTCGAGGGCGCGGTCGGCGAATATAATGGCAAGTTCATGAATGGGCAGTTCGTGCTGCGCGGCGGCAGCTGCGCCACGCCACGCGGCCATGCCCGCGCCTCCTACCGAAACTTCTTCTACCCCCATCAGCGCTGGCAGTTCACCGGCGTCCGCCTGGCAAAGGACCTGTAATCATGCTGAAGCCTGAGATCGAGGACGGTCAGATGTCGCTGGCCGATCCCGCCTTCCGTGCCGATGTGCTGGCCGGGCTGGAGCGCCGCCCGCGCGCCATTCCCGCCCGCTGGTTCTATGACCGGCGCGGGTCCGAGCTGTTCGAGGCGATCACCGACCTGCCCGAATATTATCCCACCCGCGCCGAAACCGCGATCCTTGAGGCGATGTGCCCCGAACTGGTCGCGCATGTCGGCAAGGGGCGCGCGGTCGTCGAGTTCGGATCGGGCTCCTCGACCAAGACGCCGGTGCTGCTGCGCTGTGTCGAGCCTTCGGCCTATGTGCCGATCGACATTTCGGGCGATTTTCTGCGCGAATCCGCCCGCAACCTGCAACAGGCGTTTCCGGATTTGCCCATCCATCCGCTGGAGGGCGATTTCATGCACCCGCTGACGCTGCCCGCGATGGTGGCGGATGCGCCCAAGCTGGGCTTTTTCCCCGGCTCGACCATCGGCAACATGACGCCCGCCATGGCGACCGACCTGCTGCGCGCCATGCGCGGGTCGTTGGGCGAGGGCGCGATGCTGCTGATCGGCATGGACCGCGCCAAGCCCGCCGATATCCTGGTCCCCGCCTATGACGATGCGCAAGGGGTGACGGCGGCGTTCAACCGCAATCTGCTCGACCGGATCAACCGCGAACTCGATGGCACCATCCCGGTCGAGGCGTTCCGCCACCGCGCGGTGTGGAACGATGATCGCTCGCGGATCGAGATGCATCTGGCCGCGACGCGCGATGTCGATTTCACCGTCGAGGGGCGCTCCTTCGCCATGGCGGCGGGAGAAACCATCCATACTGAAAACAGCCACAAATACGGCCCGCGCGACGCCAAGATTCTGCTGCGTGCCGGTGGCTGGACCCCGGTCGCGCAATGGAGCGATCCGAGCGATTTGTTCAGCGTTTATCTGGCGGAAGCGCAATCAGCTCGGCTGGCGCCATAAACCTCCGGCCGCAGGGAAAATCGCCGCAAAGCAGTTTTTCCGAAAAAGTTGCGTCTTTTTCCGTCAGTCGTCGTTGTTACCCCGGTCTGGTGGGCCGATCAGCAAGATCAATTCTGTCCACCAGGTCCCATCGCAAGTTCTTTTGATGGTGGTGCACCAACGAATAGAGTTTGTGTTGGTTTCCTAGTGGGAGGAGCATGATGACGGAAAGCGCACAATTGCTCGACGCGTTTGATGCACGAGCCCAGCGCCGGGATCAGCGGCGCGACTTTTTCAAGATGGCGATCGGGGCCGCCGCTGCGGGCGCGACGGCCTTTACCCTGACCAGCAAGGCCGGGGCCCAGTCGACGATCACCGATACGGACATTCTGAACTTCGCGCTGAACCTCGAATATCTCGAAGCGCAGTTCTACGCCTATGCCGCCAACGGCACGGGTCTGCCCGCCAATCAGCTTACCGGCACGGGGACGCAGGGTGCTGTAACCGGCGGTGCGCAGGTCAATTTCAGCAACGATGCGATCGTCGGCCAATATGCGCGCGAGATTGCGGCGGACGAAGCGGCGCACGTCGCCTTCCTCCGCACCGCTCTGGGTAGCGCGGCGGTGGCCCAGCCTGCGATCAACATTTCGGGCGATGCCAATGGCCCGTTCACGGCGGCGGCCCGCGCGGCGGGTGTCGTCGGCGCCAACGAGACCTTCAATCCCTACAGCTCGCCCACGGCCTTTCTGCTGGGCGCCTATATCTTCGAGGATGTCGGCGTGACCGCCTATAAGGGCGCCTCGCCGCTGATCAGCAACAAGACCTTCCTGCAGGCGGCGGCCGGCATTCTGGCGGTCGAGGCCTATCATGCCGCGATCGTGCGCACGACGCTCTATGCGCGGGGCTATGATGCGACGACCCCCATGGCGTCGTTGATCACCGCCGCCGGCCAGATTTCGGACGCGCGCGACAGTCTGGACGGCTCGACCGATCTTGACCAGGGGATCGCCCGCACCACGATCAACGGCCAGTTGGTGTCCAACATCGTGCCGCTCGACCAGAACGGGATCGCGTTCAGCCGATCGCCGCAACAGGTGCTGAACATCGTCTATCTGAACCGCGCGACGGCCACGCTGGGTGGGTTCTTCCCCGCCGGCGTGAACGGCACCTTGCGCGCCAGCGCGGCGAACTGATCCCCCTTTTTCCTCGTTGCGAGAGGATTTTTCACCATGAGCGAAGAACGCTTCATTCTCGATGTGATCGAAGAGGCATCGGCCAAGCGCCGGGCCGACCGTCGCCGTTTCATGCGCATGGCCGCCGGGGCTGGCGCCGTGGGCGGTCTGGCGATGCTGGGTGCGTGCAACAATGACGACGAAGTGATCGTCATCCCCACGCCGACGCCCACCCCCTCGCCGACCGGATCGGTGACCGACGCCGATGTGCTGAACTTCGCGCTCCAGCTCGAATATCTGGAAGCGCAATTCTACAGCTATGCCGCCTTCGGTACCGGCCTGTCCTCGTCGCTGCTCGGCGGCACGGGCACGCAAGGATCGGTCGCGATCAACACCAGCGCGACCAATGGCGCCGGTCAGCCGCGCCAGGTCCAGTTCCAGGACCCGATCGTCGCGCAATATGCGCGCGAAATCGCCTATGACGAGATCGCGCACGTCACCTTCCTGCGCAATGCGCTGGGCAGTGCGGCGGTGGCGCAGCCGGCGATCAACCTGTCGGGCGATGCCAATGGCGCCTTCACGGCGGCGGCGCGTGCGGCGGGTGTGATCGGTGCGAACGCGACCTTCGATCCCTATTCGTCGGACGAGTTCTTCCTGCTCGGCGCCTATCTGTTCGAGGATGTTGGCGTCACCGCCTATATGGGCGGCGTCGCCCTGCTGTCGAACAAGACGTTCATCGAAGCGGCAGCCGGCATCCACGCGGCGGAGGCCTATCATGCCGGCCTCGTCCGCACGACGCTCTACCGCAAGGGGGTGACCACCGCGTCGCTGATCACCGCCGCCGGGCAAATCTCGGACGCGCGTGACAGCCTGGACGGCTCGACCGATCTCGATCAGGGCATCGTCGCGACCGTCAATGGACAGCAGGTGGCCAATATCGTGCCGGCCGACTCCAACGCGATCGCCTTTGCGCGCACGCCGGGTCAGGTGCTCAACATCGTCTATCTCAACAGGGCGTCGGTCACCGGCGGCGGCTTCTTCCCCGGCGGCCTGAACGGGGCGGTCCGGTCGAGCGCCGCCAGCGGCTAAAAGAACAGCATAGCCTTCACTACGGGCCTTGCCCCGATCGGTCTCTTCCCCTTTTTGCCGATCGGGGCCTTTTTTTGCCCTCGCTCTGTCCCGGTTTGGGGGCATGTGATGGGGATCGTGACGAAACCCCTTCTTTGGTCCGTCCATTTCGCCTATGAGTGGCCCATCCCCGGGGGAGCGCCGACCCGCGCTTGAGAGGGGGGCAGGAGCCCCCGACCCGCTGAACCTGATCCGGCTGACACCGGCGTAGGGAGGGAGCGGCCCCGTCTCTCATGGTCCGTTTCCTCCGCATGGAGTGGACGACTATGGCAGATATTCCCGCAAAGGCCGAGATCGGCGTGACGACCGGCCCCATTCGTGGCTCGAAGAAGATTCATGTCGGCCCGTTGGATGTCGCGATGCGCGAAATCCATCTCGACCCCTCCTCGGGAGAACCGCCGCTGCGTGTGTACGACACGAGCGGCCCCTACACCGATCCCAGCGCCCGCATCGACATCATGGCCGGCCTGCCCCAGCGCCGCCGCGCCTGGATCGAGGGGCGCGGCGATGTCGAGGCCTATGACGGTCGCGAGATCCGCCCCGAGGACAATGGCCAGCTCGGCCCCGACCGTTCGGGCGGCGTGCCGCAATTCCCGCGCACCGGACTGAACCGCCCGCTGCGGGCCAAGCCCGGCATGAACGTCAGCCAGATGCATTATGCACGGCGCGGCATCATCACGCCCGAAATGGAATATGTCGCGACCCGCGAGAATCTCGGCCGCGAGATGCTGAAAGAATATGTCCGCGACGGCGAGAGCTTCGGCGCGAGCATCCCCGATTACGTCACGCCCGAATTCGTCCGCGACGAAGTGGCGCGCGGCCGGGCGATCATCCCCAACAACATCAACCACCCCGAATCCGAGCCGATGGCGATCGGCCGCAACTTCCTGGTCAAGATCAACGCCAATATCGGTAATTCGGCGGTCGCCTCCAATGTCGCGTCCGAAGTCGACAAGCTGGTCTGGTCGATCCGCTGGGGCGCGGACACGGTCATGGACCTGTCGACGGGGCGCAACATCCACGACACGCGCGAATGGATCATCCGCAACTCGCCCGTGCCGATCGGCACGGTGCCCATCTATCAGGCGCTGGAAAAGGTCGGCGGCATCGCCGAGGAGCTGACCTGGGAGATCTTCCGCGACACGCTGATCGAACAGGCCGAGCAGGGCGTCGACTATTTCACCATCCATGCGGGCGTGCGCCTGCCGTACATTCCGCTGACCGCCAAGCGCGTGACCGGCATCGTGTCGCGTGGCGGCTCGATCATGGCCAAATGGTGCCTGGCGCATCACAAGGAGTCGTTCCTCTACGAACGCTTCGACGAGATCACCGAGATCATGAAGGCCTATGACATCGCCTATTCGCTGGGCGACGGCCTGCGCCCCGGCGCGATCGCCGACGCCAATGACGAGGCGCAGTTCGCCGAGCTCTACACGCTGGGCGAGCTGACCAAGCGCGCCTGGGAACAGGACGTGCAGGTCATGATCGAGGGACCCGGCCATGTGCCGATGCACAAGATCAAGCAGAATATGGACAAGCAGCTGGAGGCGTGCGGCGAGGCGCCCTTCTACACGCTCGGGCCGCTGACTACCGACATCGCGCCGGGCTACGACCATATCACCAGCGGCATCGGCGCGGCGATGATCGGTTGGTACGGCACGGCGATGCTCTGCTACGTCACGCCCAAGGAGCATCTGGGCCTGCCCGACCGCGACGACGTGAAGGTCGGCGTGGTGACCTACAAGCTCGCCGCCCACGCCGCCGATCTCGCCAAGGGGCATCCCGCCGCCAAGATGCGCGACGACGCGCTGAGCCGCGCGCGCTTCGAGTTCCGTTGGCGCGACCAGTTCAACCTGTCGCTCGACCCCGACACGGCGGAATCCTACCACGACCAAACCTTGCCGGCCGAGGGCGCCAAGACCGCGCATTTCTGTTCGATGTGCGGCCCGAAATTCTGCTCGATGAAGATCACGCAGGAGGTTCGGGAATTTGCGGCCAAGCAGAACGCGCCGGTCGAAACCTTCGTCGCGGCCGAGGACGCCGAGGCTGGGATGCAGCAGATGAGCGAGAAATTCCGCGAGAAGGGCGGGGAGGTTTACCTGCCGGCGGAGTGACACGGCCGCATAAGGGGGATAGCCAGCTTCTAGCCTGTTGACATGGCGGGCGCGCATAACCCATGCGCCCGCCGATGGGTGCCATGCCAAACAAGACTGATGCGACAGGGCATGATCCTCGCGTCGTAGCGAACGCAATAATTGCGTGTGCGCAACGTATGGAGGTGCCCATCCGCAATATTTCCGTACAAAAACTGCTTTACTTCGCTCACGCGGCTTTTCTGGTTCATCATCGGCGCCCTTTGGTGAGGGGCGTCTTTGAAGCGTGGGAGTTTGGCCCGGTATGTCGTTCGATCTATGATGCTTTGAAGCATTATGGCAGGAATGAAATTACCTCTCCGATTCAGCGCACCGATCCTTTTACGGGGATCTCATCCGCATTGCCGGAATTGGCTGACCCGCTTGCCATAAGACATATTGAGCATCTCATGCACGTTATGGGGCATGCCTCACCAAGTCAGTTGATAAGTTTGTCGCACGTTCCAGGGGGGGCATGGTCTATTGTCTGGAACAAAGCAAAAACAGGTGCTACTGTAGGTAACCGAATCGACGATGATCTGACGATCAAGACGTTCGGAAGGTTGAAGGTTGCTTTGCAGCCTTCGCAGGAGAACGAGGGATTGGATGAAGCTTCGCCGTTTGCCGGAGACTGATTTAGCTCGAATCGCACCGCTTCCTGCGGCAATGAAGCGTCGAGCACTTCAATCTTTCAACTCTGGTGGCGGCAGCTGGTCATACGAGCCAGCACGATCCCAAAATTTCAATATCGCTAATCCCTCCAACCCGCTAGGATTAATCTCGCCGCGTCCCTCTATTGATAAGATCAAAGAGATCGTTAGCAGGCGTTGCAGATGCGACGAGCAGGAAGAGAGCTGTCTGGAGGTTGTCGATCTTTTTGATCATTGGTATCGGCAAAAATCAAGTGGCGCAGTTGAGCGTGTAGTGCCTTCGATGGCCATTGGTTCACTGGGGCTTGTGCGGTATTGGGAAAATTTTTTCTTTCAATTGAATGGAAGAAATACCTTTCTGTTTATAGATTATCGCCGGACTAATGGTTTAACGGCGCATGCCCGCAAGTTCGTTTTTTCTATGATGCATCAGCAAATTCGATTGGCTGACCCGGATTTTTTTGACTCAAACCTTCTCGTTCTTCGTTTTCCGCAGGGAAAAGAAGAACGAGTTATCAGTGAGTCATGCGTTAATGATGATGATCTATATTCATTGGCAGAGTTGTCGCAGTTGATCGATGAAACCTATTCGATATGGCGCGAAGTACTCGCTGAAAGGCACATTGTTGAACCGAAGCGAGCGGCTGGGGGAATGTTCGGTTAAAGGCGAACTTACCGCTTACGCACAAACTCCGCGCGCAGCACGAGTCCCTTGATCCCGTCGAACTTGCAGTCGATTTCCTGCGCGTCGCCGGTCAGGCGGATCGACTTGATGAGCGTGCCGCGCTTCAGCGTCTGGCCCGCGCCCTTGACGGTCAGGTCCTTGATCAGCGTCACCTGATCCCCATCGCTCAGCACATTGCCGACCGAGTCCCGCACCACCACCGCATCATCCTCGCCGACCGTGCCGGCCTTGGCGGCGGCGTCCGCCGCGCTGATCCATTCTCCGGTCGCTTCGTCATAGACATAGTCTTCGTCGGCCATCGCGCTTGCCCCTGTTCGCTGGTGGAAAAGCGGCCCTATGCGCGCTTCGCCGAAGTGATGCCAGTATGATTACAGATCAGAGCAGCGGCGGCAGCGCCCAGTCGATCGGTTTTTGGCCATGCTCGACCAGAAAGGCGTTGGCGCGCGAAAAGGGCTTGGAGCCGAAAAAGCCGCCCCTCGCCGACAAGGGGGAGGGATGGACCGACGTGATCACGCCGTGCCGCCCGCCGCCCATCTCGCGCACGAAGCCCGCCTTTTTCTGGGCATAGGCGCCCCAGAGGATAAAGACGACCGGCTCGGGCTTGGCGGCGACGGCGCGGATGACGGCGTCGGTGAAGCGTTCCCACCCGCGCCCCTGATGCGAAGCGGCCTGCCCCATGCGCACGGTCAGCACCGAGTTGAGCAGCAGCACCCCCTGCCGCGCCCAATGGTCGAGCAGGCCGTGGCCGGGCGGGGCGATGCCCAGATCGTCGGCCATCTCCTTGTAGATATTGACCAGGCTGGGCGGCGGCCGGACGCCGGGCTGGACGGAGAAGGCCAGGCCATGCGCCTGCCCCTCGCCATGATAGGGGTCCTGCCCCAGGATGACGACGCGCACCTGGTCGAGCGGGGTCAGGTCGAGTGCGCGGAACCATTCGGTCGGGCGGGGGAAGATGCGCTGCCCGGCGGCGCGCTCCTGCGCCAGAAAAGTCTTGAGCGCCTTCATATAGGGCTCGTCAAACTCGGGCCGTAACGGGGCCAGCCAGCTTTCGTGAAGACGAATATCGCTCATGGCCTATCTCCATGCCGTTCGCGTCATCACCGCGCAACCGCAACCGAGGATAATCGTTATGCAGCCGATACGGTCGTCATCCCGCCGACCGCGTAACCTGTCATGGAGCATGTTCATGAAGCGTACGATCATCACCGCCATTCTGGCCGCCGCCCTGCCGCTGGCGGCCTGTGGCTCCTCGACCGAAGCCACCGGCAACACCGCGACGGCGGCGGCTCCGTCCAACACCAGCGGGATGAGCGCGCAGGACCTGGGCGCCAAGGTCCGCAACCTGCCCGAGGGGCAGCGGCGCGGTGTGCTGTTCCGCGCGATCCGCGATGCCGGCACGAGCGGCGCGACCTGTCAGTCGGTGACCAGCATGACCGAGATCGCCCCGGTCAACGGCAACCCGACCTGGACGGCGGTGTGCGACAATGTCGCGCAGTGGACGATCGTACTGACCGCCGATGGCTCGGCCAGCGTGACGGGCCCCGGGCCGGTGAAGACCAAGGGATGACGCGCACAGGGTGGATCGGCCTTGCCGGTCCACCCGGCGATGTGCCGGCCTCAGGAGGTCGCATGGCCGATCAGGCGAAGCGTCGCCGGATCGCCCTGCCCGTCGAAGAATCGGTCGAGCCCCGCCTGGAACGGCGCAGGGTCCTCGGCCACCGCCGCGAACAGCGTCAGCGAGGAACGCAGCTTCATCGCATCGACCGGACCGAACACCGCCTCGGCCGATCCCGACGCGGCGCAGGCGGTGCGCACCGCCTCGTGCAGACGGGGCCCGAGCAGCGGATGCGCCAGATAGGCGCGGGCTTCCACGACATCGGCGATCGCATAGTAGCGCGCGGTCTCGCTGCGCCCCAGCCCGGCGATCTGGGGAAAGACATACCACATCCAATGGCTGCGCTTTCGCCCGTCGCGCAACTCGGCCAGAGCGGTGGCAAGGTCTTGCGCCTGGGCTTCGACGAAGCGCGTCAGCGGATCGGGAGAGGGATGGGGCATATCCCGGCAACCGCCCGGCAAAGCCATGCGTTCCCTTCGCCCCAGAATTGCGTCAGAACGATATGATCCTCAGGAGAGTGTGATGCGCCGTTTCGCTTGTCTTGCCCCCTTGGCCCTGCTGGCACTGGCCGCCTGCGGCTCCAAGGACGGGGATACCGATTCGGATGTCGCGCCGGGCAATTTCACCCCGCCGGGAACCGCGCGCCCGACGCCGCTGGCGGGGGTGGCGCAGGTGACGCCGCTCAAGGCCTATATCGGCCAATATCCCAATGATGCGGTCGATGGAGTCACCTTCTTCGACCGGACCGAGGTGGCGGGTGCGCTGCACGATGCGGTGGGCGATCAGAAACTGGTGCAGCGGATCATATCACGTGGCGCGGTGACAGTGCCGATCTTCGCCATGGGGGCCACGGGGCTGGCCGCGCATGGCTGCACCCCGCATGACTGCGCCGACAACAATTGGACGATGCAGATGGATATGAAGACCGGCAAGGCGCAGGTCTGCTATCATGATCGCGATACGATGGGCGACCGAAGCCAATGGTATATGGGCGGCGCGCCCGTCACCCGCCCCGGGGAATGCCCGCAGGAATAAGGGTTGTCCGGGCCCGCCCCATGGGCTGGCCCGGACGAGATCGTCAGAAGGTATAGGCGACGCCCAGCGCACCCAGCCACTGGCTGCGCGAACCCGCCTGCGACACGATCGGGCTGTCGCCGAAATCGTTGAGCATGCGGCTATAGGCGACGCTGCCGACCAGCTTCCAACCCTGAAGGAGATTGCCGGTCAGCGAATAGGTGCCCAGCGCACCGGCGGTCCAGTTCTTCCACCCCGACCGCGCGTCATAGATGGGCAGGCCGCTCGCCACGCTCTGGCCCGGCGTGATCGAATAATAGCGACGGGCATAGCCCGCGCCGGCATGTTCGGCGGTCGCGAACAGGCCGGCGGCCGCCTTGGTCGACAGCGGCGTGAAATAGTTGATGCTGGGCTGCCAGATGCCGCTGTCATGCACGCCGGTGACGTCGTGGCGATAGCTGAGCGCGACGGACAGGCGGTCATAGGGGCTGGTGACCACGCCCACCTTGCCGATGCCGACATAGCCGCCCAGTTCGACCGCCGCGCCGATCTTGCCCAGCGCGCGGACGCGGGGATCATCAATGCGCGACGGCGCGGTACGGTCCAGATTGACGACGCCGACCGGCCCGGCCTGAAAATCCCAACCCGGATTGCTCCGGTCGCCGATCAGGTCGACCGACAGGCGATTGCCGATCCAGGTGATCGTATGCCCATCAATATAGGCCAAGCCGGCGGGTGCGGGCGTGAACTGATAATCGTTCGACCCCTGATAATCGGGCAGATAGGCCGCGCCCAAGCCGAGCGTGATGGTATTCTTGCCCATCTGAGCGCCAACAGCGGCGGCATCGGAAGCATCGGCCGCGGGGAGGTCCTGCGCATGGGCGGGCAGGGACAGGGATAGAGCCGCCGAAGCGATGAGCGGGGCGGCAACGCGCGGAAAAAGGCGCAAAACGGAAAACTCCCTGAAATAGGTTATCCGAAATGCAACGCGACGGTAGCGATTTCGCTCCGGTCGATTGTGTCAGAATATGTATCGCATCCGAATCTGTTGTGTTTCGGCAACAGAATCGAGCGCGAAGCGTGCGGCCGTAAAACGGGGCGGGCCGAAATGGATCGCCGGATTGCGGGAGAAGCCAAAGCCCTCGCGGGGAATGCCGGCCAGCGTGTCCAGCTTGGCGTTGTTGTTCTCGTCATGGATGACGGCGGCGGCGTACTGGCCATGGGGCAGGCCGTCGAGATGGATGGCGCGCTGCCCCGCCGGCACCGAGCGGGTCAGCGCGCGCGCGTCATCGACGCAGGCGGGAAAATTGTCCGGATCGGCGGTCAAGCACAGCCGGATCATGCCTTTGGCGGAGCGGAGCTGGTCAATCCCGATGTCCAGCCGGCTGACCGGCGCCGCGCCGATCAGCGGCAGGCTGGCCAGCGCCAGCAGCACCGACGCGCCGCGCCGCCTGCGCATGGGCGCGCGCGAAATCTCCCAGTCCCCGGTCCGTCCCGCACAGTCGATCCCAGAAACGGAAGTAGAGTCCATAATTGCACCCATATTGCTCGTGATGCCGTTGATGGTGGCTCGCAGTGATGAGCCACCCCCCCAGGTGCCCCTGCCACAGGAAACGGGGAAAGATTTCCCAGCCCATGTGGTTGGTCACGCCCATAACCGTCATGATCGTCAGCACCAAGCCGAGTGCGCCGACATGGATCGGAATCACGAAGACCAGTAGCGGAATGGCCACAGCGCCGGTTACCGCTTCGATCGGGTGGAACGCCATCGCCGCCCAGGCGGTCGGCGGTCGGCTGGCGTGATGGACGGCATGCGCGCGCTTGAAGATGGCGGGCCGGTGCATCCAGCGATGCGTCCAGTAGAACCAACTATCGTGCGCGATCAGATAGAGCAGGACCGAGACGGGCAGATACCAGAGCGGATAGGCATGGACGTCGGCGTAAATCTGCGTCCAGCCGCGATTCTGCCACCCCCAAGCGACGATGCCGGCCGGCACGCCATAGATCGCGGCCGAGGCCAGGCTCCAGCCGATCTCGCGCCGGATCTGCGGATCGAGACCGGCATAGAGATCGGGATGCCGCGCCCGGGTCGCCAGCGCGAACGCGCCCGAGGCGAGTAGATAGCGGACACCGACGATCAGCGTCATGGCGATGGCGGACAGGATCAGGGCAAGCGTCACAAAGAACAGTGTAAACCATTGGGGCGAGGGGTTGTACCATTTCTCGTCAGGCGAGAGGCCCGTGGCCTTTTATTCGCGCGGAGGCGCGGAGGCGCGGAGGCGCGGAGGCGCAGAGAGGGCGGGATGCGCGTCAGCGTCGGGAACGCGTTCATCCTCCGCCGCTGCCGCACCGTCGGTCATGAGAAGCGGCCTGCCGGCCGGGCGCTATCACTCCGCGCCCCCGCACGAACTCTAACTCAAACCTCCGTTCAGGCTGAGCGACGTCGAAGCCCATGTCGCGCCCTCTGCCCAGATGGAATCCCGTCCACTTCGACGTCGCTCAGTGCGAACGGAGGCAGGGGGCAGGGCTGACTTATACCCGGTGGAAGATCAGGATCGGCCGCTCGTAATAAACCCCCTCCACCGGCGCGCGGTAGCCCAGCTTCTCGGCCAGCCGGATCGACGCGGCATTGCCCGGATCGATGATGCAGCAGGTCCGGTCGATGCCGTTCGCATCCGCCCAGTCCAGCACCGCGCGCATCGCCTCACCCGCATAGCCCTGGCCATGCGCCGCTGGAACCAAGGTCCAGCCCACCTCCGGCACCGTCAACTCCGGTATAATCGCCCGCCGCGACTCGAGCAGCCCGATATCGCCCAGCACCGCACCCGTCGCCCGGTCGCACACCACCCAGGCGCCATAGCCGAACACCGTCCAGCAACCGATCGAGCGGAGCAGCCGAATCCACACCTCTTCGCGCGAACGGGGCTTGCCGCCGATCATCCCGTATACGGCGGGATCGGCCCACATCGCCGCCAGCGCGTCGAGATCGTCGGGATGGTGGCCGCGCAAGCTCAGCCGCTCGGTCGTCAGGGTCGGGGTGGGGCTCGCAAAGGTCATGACGCAGGCGATATTAGCCGGCGTCGCGGATCACCGCCAGAAAGGCCTCGCCATAAGCATCCAGCTTGCGCGCGCCGATCCCGGACAGGAGCGACAGCGCCGCGCGGCTGTTCGGCCGCTGCGCCGCCATGTCGCGCAGCACCGAGTCGTGGAAGATGACGTAAGGCGGCACGCCCGCCTCCTGCGCCAGCTCGCGACGCTTGGCGCGCAGCGCCTCGAACAGCGGATTGTCGGCCGGATTGGCGGCCACGGGCGCGGCGCGGCGGCCTTTACGCTCCCGCTTGGGCGGCACGACCAGCGACAGCCGCGCCTCGCCCTTGATCAGCGCACGCGCGGCGGGGCCGAACTCCAGCCCGCCATGGGGATTGGTGCGCAACGCATCGCGCAGCAACAGCGCGCGGTGCACCGGCTTGAGCAACGCCACCTCGTCGCCGTCGACGATGTTCCACACCGACAGCGCCTCATGCCCGTTCATCAGGCTGCGCTCGCTCGACTGGCCAGTCAGCACCTGCTCGATATAGCCCGCGCCGAACATCTGGCCGGTGCGGAACACGGCAGAGAGGAATTTCTGCGCGGTGGTCGTCGCATCGACCGCATCGGGCGACCCCAGGCAATTGTCGCAATTGCCGCAATCCTCCGCCAGCTCCTCGCCAAAATGGCGTAGCAGGATGCGGCGGCGGCACCCGCCCGTCTCGACCAGCGCACCGAGAGCGGACAGGCGTGCACGCTCGCCGGGCTGGCGTTCGGGTTCGACCTCGGCGATGCGTTGGCGGGCCCGCGCAAAATCGTCGGCGCCCCAGAAGAGATGCGCGACGGAAGGGTCGCCGTCGCGCCCGGCGCGCCCCGTCTCCTGATAATAGGCCTCGATCGACTTGGGCAGCCCGGCATGGGCGACGAAGCGCACATCGGGCTTGTCGATCCCCATGCCGAAGGCGACGGTCGCGCAGATCACCATGTCCTCGCTCGCGACGAAATCGGCCTGGTTCTTGGCGCGGATCGCTGGGTCGAGTCCCGCATGATAGGCGCGCACCGGCCGCCCCGTCCGCGCCAGCGCTTCCGCCAGTTTCTCGGTCGCGGCGCGCGTCTGGGCATAGACGATGCCGGGGCCCGGCGTGTCGGCGACCACCCGCGCGATCTGCAGGTTCACATTGGCCTTGGGGCTGATCGCATAGCGGATATTGGGCCGATCGAAGCCCGAGACGATCATCCCCTCGACCGGAATGCCCAGCTGCTTGGCGATGTCGGCGCGGGTATGCGCATCGGCGGTCGCGGTCAGCGCCAGCCGGGGCACCTCCGGAAAGGCATCCATCAACGGTTCGAGCAGCCGGTAATCGGGGCGGAAGTCATGCCCCCATTCGCTGACGCAGTGCGCCTCGTCGATCGCGAACAGGCTGAGCGGCGCGGAGGCCAGCAGCTCGCGGAAATGCCCCGACGAAGCGCGCTCGGGCGCGACATACAGAAGGTCGAGCTGGCCGTCGCGGAAGCGCGCGACCGTCTCGGCGCGGTTCTGGTCGACGCTGGTCAGCGTGGCGGCGCGGATGCCGACTGCTTCGGCGGCGCGCAACTGGTCGTGCATCAGCGCGATCAGCGGGCTGACCACGACGCAACATCCGTTCATCATCACCGCGGGCAGCTGGTAACACAGCGACTTGCCCGCGCCGGTCGGCATGACCGCCAAAGTCCGCTGTTTGCCGAGCACGCGGTCGACCACCTGTTCCTGGACACCCCGGAACTGGCTGTACCCGAAGACTTCATGGAGCTTGGCAAGGGGGTCGGCGACCATCGGCGTCCATGTAGCGACGGCATGGGGGCGGGGGAAGGGCACATCCCGCAAGCTGTTTCCCTCCTGATGCGTTTGCTATGCTATCAGCGTTGGAAGGAGCGAGAATGGAATGGCAAACCATACCGTGATCCGGATCGGCAATGAAAATTTTCGACTGATCGCAACAGTCGATGAAGGGCAGACTCTGTATTTTACGGCCGGCAAAGCCATAGCCGTAGAAAAATACGACATGCGGATCGGCAAGAGTGAGTTCGACTTTCAAGTCAATTCACGGCCGGTACGTGGCGGGCGTCCCGAGGCCATTGCGGCCCGACAGCAAAGCTTAGACCGCGAATTTATGGAAAGTCGGGTAAAATCCAATCTTTTTGGTTTGCCGGTCAGTCTGGGCAACGCCGCCGCCATGGTAAAAGATCGAAGGGTCGCGCTAAGCTATGGCGAGTTGCGACCTCAGATATTTCGAAGTTCCGTCAGTACTAGGCCGGTCGCATGGCGAATCTGGTTTCGTCGTACGAGGTACTCCGGCCAAGCGAGTGGGAAGGGGATACGAAACGCTCCTAAGCCTGCCGCTTCCGCCAAGGCGCAAGCCTCAGCAATGGGTAGTGCTGCAATCGGAGCTATGTCCAAGGCACCCCAGAGAGGACGGGCGACGGCAATCGGACCCTTGGCCAACGGTGCGGGCATCCTCCGCGTGTACGTTCTAGCCGATGACAAGAGCGAAATCGTTGCGCCCTTCGATCGGAGAGACGTGACGTTTCGCGATCCAAGTTTGTGGGAACGAGCGGTCAATTTGGTGCGAGGGGGGAGTTAATGAGAATCGCAATGGCGATGGGCGCACTGGCTCTCCTGGCGGCCTGTGGCGAGACGCGCAGTCCCGCTCCCGATGGGGGGGGGCATGGCTATCTCCTATTCGATCCGCCATCACAGCAGCAGGGGTGGGAATTGGTTGACCAATTGACAACCCGATCCGCCGATAAGGCGCTTATCCGAACGTCGGGTCTGGCAGATGATGGCGCAAAGACCATGTTCATCGATTTTTCGGGTGGTTGCGAAGCGCAGGCGCCGTTCGTGGCGGAAGCAAGAAGGGCCGCCCAACAGCTAAACATCGCCAATGTTCGTTGTACGGAAACCTCGCCCATTTCATGACTATTCGACGGGGCTTCGGCCGTATGGTGAGCCTCTATGAACGCGCACCGCTGCGCCAGTTGCTCGATCTCGATCCGATCGGCGCTGTGGACTGGATCGTGGTGGCGCTCGCCCGGCGCATGGTACGGTTTCTGGATGGCGCGCATGCTACCGAGTATCTCGACGGTCCAGCGGTATCGTCGGGCTGGCGCGGCAATTTCGTCTTTCTGCTGTTCTGGGTGACGCTGATCGTGGGCACAGTGGCCGTCTTCGCCTGACGTGGCGAAAGACGGAGCCGGTCGGCTGGCCGCAACCCCGCTTGCCCCACCCCGCGCCATGGCCTAGCGCTCCCATCATGAAGCGATTGGCCATTTACTGCGGGTCGGCGACCCCCTCGGACCCTCAATATATCGAGACGGCGCGTGCTGTCGGGCGCGGACTGGCGGAGCGGGGGATCGGCGTCGTCTATGGCGGCGGTCGGCTGGGCCTGATGGGCGCGGTCGCCGATGCGGCGCTGGCGGCCGGCGGCGAGGTGATCGGCATCATCCCGCAGGCGCTGGTCGATGCCGAGGTCGCGCATCGCGGCCTGACCGAACTGCACGTCGTGCCCGGCATGCACGAGCGGAAGAAGGCGTTCACTGATCTGTCCGACGGTTTCGTCACCATCGCCGGCGGCACCGGCACGATGGACGAATTGTGGGAAGCATTGAGCTGGGCGCAGCTCGGCTATCATGCCGATCCGGTCGGGCTGCTCAACACGGGCGGCTATTACGACCATCTCGTCGCCTTCTGGGACAAGATGGGCGAGGTCGGCTTCCTGCGGCCGCAGCACCGCGAATTGCTGATCGTCGATGAAACGCTGGACGGGCTGCTGGAGCGGATGGCGGTGCATGTTCCCACCCAGCCGATCGTTCGCATGAACGCGGGCGACCTGTGACCCGGCCCGCCGCCCCGACCGAACGGGCGGCGCTGGTGGCGGCGGCCAAGGACTCGATCGCACGCGGCTCGAAGAGTTTCGCGGCGGCCAGCCTGTTGTTCGATCCCGAAACGCGCGAGCGCGCCTGGCTGCTCTATGCCTGGTGCCGGCGGTGCGACGATATCGCCGATGGGCAGGATCATGGCCATGGCATGACCCGCGTGGCCGATGCGCCCGCGCGGCTGGCCGAGCTGACCGACAAGACCGAGGCGGCGCTGGCGGGGCAGGTGGTGGGTGATCCTGCCTTCGACGCGCTGCGCGTGGTGGTGGCGGAGACGGGGATGCCGCATCGCTGGCCCCGTGACCTGATCGCCGGCTTCGCGCTGGATGCCGAGGATTGGCGGCCGCAGAGCGAGGCGGACCTCTATCGCTATTGCTATCACGTCGCGGGCGTCGTCGGCTGCATGATGGCGGTGACGATGGGGGTGCGGCCGGATGACGAGGCGACGCTCGACCGAGCTTGTGATTTGGGAATGGCGTTTCAACTGGCCAATATCGCGCGCGACATTGCCGAAGATGCCGGCGCCGGGCGGCATTATCTGCCGCGCGAGTGGCTCGCCTATAAGAGCATCGCGCCCGATGCGATCATGGCCCCCTCGCACCGGCCGGGGCTGACCGCGCTGGCCCGGCGGCTGACCGATCAGGCTGCCCGGTTCGAGGCGAGCGCACGGATGGGGACGCCGGCGCTTTCCTATCGCTCGGCCTGGGCGGTGCTATCGGCGGCGGCGATCTATGGCGCGATCGGCCGCAAGGTTGCCAAGCGGGGGCGGCGCGCCTGGGACAGCAGGGTCGGAACCGGCAAGGCGGAGAAGCTGCGCTTCATGACGGTCGCCGGCGTTCAGGCGGCGCGGAGGGACAAAATGAAAATCCTCCCACGTGATCCAACCCTTTGGACGCGGCCCCGGTAGCTCGCCTCCCCGCCTGAGCGAAGTCGAAGGCTCTGTGTCAACGGCTGCTCGAAAGGTGGCGACGGAATCCCCATAACTTTCGACCTTGCTCAGGTCGAGCGGGCGGGCGGGATCAGCCCTGCGAAGGCTTGCGCTCGGCCTTCGCAACCTGCGCGCCGATGCGGCGACAGTCGGCACCGATCACGGGATAGGGCACATCGGTATTGGCGGCGATCCGGTTGGCGAGATCGGCGCGGCACTGGGCCATGGTTTCGTAGCGGGCGGGGACCATCCGCGCCTCGGTGCAATCGACGCTGCCATCTCCGCAGCCCAGGATCGCCATCACATAGAAAATCGGTTGCATGTAACCGCCTCCACTTGCTGGTAAAAACGTACGCAGCGGCCAGCGGTTCCGAAATCGCGCTTGTCGGATGGAGAAGCTGGTGTCATGCTTTGGCAATACAGTCATAGGTGGGAGCATGGCATGGTATTCAAGGCTTTGTTGGCGGCGGGAGCCGCGTTGATGGTGGCGCAATCGGCGATGGCGGCGGACGTCCCGCTGATCGAACGGGCCAAGCTGTTCGGCAATCCGACCAAGGTCGGTGGACAGCTGTCGCCCGATGGCAAGTGGATCAGTTTCATCGCGCCGCGCGACGGGGTGCTGAACGTCTGGGTCGCGCCGATCGCCACCCCCGATCAGGCCAAGCCGCTGACCGCCGAGAAGACCCGGCCGATCCGCCAAAGCTTCTGGTCGCCGGATTCCAAGTCGATTCTGTTCGTCAACGACAAGGGCGGCGACGAGAATTTCCTGCTCTACGGCGTCAACGTCGCGACCGGCGAGCAAAAGGCGCTGACCCCGTTCGAGAAGACCCGGGTTCAGATCGTCGGCACCAGCGAGACGATCAAGGACCGTATCCTGGTCGGCGTCAACAATCGCGACCCGCGCTGGCATGACGTGTACGAACTGAACCTGACCACCGGCGCGCTGACCAAGGTGATGCAGAATGACGGCTATGCCGGGTTCCTCGCCGACGATCAGTTGAAGCTGCGCATGGCAGCCAAGGCGCGGCCCGATGGCGGCTCCGACTATTACCGCGTCAACGGCACCAATGTGGAGGCGACGCCGGTCGTGCAGTTCGGGCTGGACGATTCGTTGACCACCTCGCCGCTGGGCTTCACGGTTGATGGCAAGACGCTCTACTGGATGGACAGCCGGGGCCGGAACACCGCCGCGCTGATGGCGCAGGACATGGGCAGCGGCAAGATGGCCGTGATCGGCGAAAGCCCCAAGGCCGATGTCGGCGGCGGTCTGTTCAACCCCAAGACCGGCCGGGTCGAGGCCTATTCGGTCAATTACCTGAAGCGCGACTATGTGCCGGTCGGCGATGCGGTGAAGGCCGATCTCGCCTTTCTGAAGGCACAGAACAAGGGCGAATTCGCGATCGGGTCGCGCACCGATGCCGATGACAAATGGCTCGTCACTTTCGATCCGGTGACCGCGCCGGCCTCGACCTGGCTATACGACCGCAAGGCGAAGAAGCTGACCCAGCTTTACGTCAGCCGCCCCGAACTGGCCGATGCGCCGCTGGTGCCGATGGAGGCGGTGGAAATCCCCGCGCGCGACGGGCTGACGCTGGTGTCGTACCTGACCAAGCCCAAGGGCGTGACCGGGCCGGTGCCGATGGTGTTGTTCGTCCATGGCGGACCCTGGGCGCGCGACGGCTATGGCTTTAACGGCTATCATCAGTGGCTCGCCAATCGCGGCTATGCGGTGCTGTCGGTCAATTATCGCGGCTCGACCGGCTTTGGGAAGAATTTCATCTCGGCGGGCGACCTGCAATGGGGCCGCAAGATGCATGACGACCTGATCGACGCGGTCGACTGGGCGGTCAAACAGGGCGTCACCACCCCCGACAAGGTGGCGATCATGGGCGGCTCTTATGGCGGCTATGCGACGCTGGCGGGCCTGACCTTCACGCCGGAGAAATTCGCGTGCGGCGTCGATATCGTCGGGCCGTCGAACCTGTTCACGCTTCTGAAGACGATCCCGCCCTATTGGGAAGCGGGCAAGCAACAATTCTACAAGCGGATGGGCGACCCGACGACCGAAGAGGGGCGCGCCCTTCTCAAGGAACGCTCACCGCTGACCTTTGTCGACCAGATCAAGAAGCCGCTGCTGATCGGGCAGGGCGCCAACGACCCGCGCGTCAACGTCGCGGAGAGTGACCAGATCGTGGCGGCGATGGCGACGAAGAACATCCCCGTCACCTATGTCCTGTTCCCCGACGAGGGCCATGGCTTCGCGCGGCCGGCCAACAACATCGCCTTCAACGCGGTGGCCGAGAATTTCCTCGCCCCTTGCCTGGGCGGTCGCGCCGAGCCGATCGGCGACACGCTCAAGGCCTCGACCGCGCAGGTGAAGCATGGCGCGGAGTTCGTGACCGGGTTGAAGTAGGGAGAAGAGCCCCCGGCCAAAGGCCGGGGTGCTCCGCAGCCTGGGCCAGGGCAAGCCGCCCGCAAGTCCGGCCTTCGCGAAAACCTTACCACTTCGCCGAAGGCCGGGATGGTATGGACGCGGGCAGTGTTGGCGAAGCTCCGGTATTCCTGACTGGTCTCTTTCCGGTACCGCCATTGAACTTCGCCTCCGTTCCGCCGACATGGGGGCGACATGCCGCCACTCGACCCCACCGCCGGTGCGCCTGACCGGCCGCTGATCCCGACGCTTCGCCGCTTCCTCCCCTATCTCTGGCCCGCCGGAGCGCCCGCCCTGCGCGCGCGGATCGTGGCGGCGATGCTGCTCGTCATCCTGTCCAAGCTCCTGCAGGTGCTGGGCGCGGCCTATACGCTGAAATATGCGATCGACCGGATGGCGGGCGGGGATCGCGGCGCGGTGATGCTGATCGTGCTGCTGGTCATCGGCTATGCGGCGGCGCGGTTCGGCACGACGCTGTTCGACAATCTGCGCAATGCGGTGTTCGAGATCGTCGGGCAGGACGCGACCCGGCGGCTGTCGGCCGATGTCTTTCGCCATCTCCACCGCCTGTCGCTGCGCTTCCATCTGGAGCGCCGCACCGGCGCGGTGACCAAGGTCGTCGAACGGGGGACCAAGAGCATCGATACAATGCTCTATTTTCTCCTCTTCAACATCGCGCCTACGGTGCTGGAACTGGGGCTGGTGCTGGCGATCTTCGGGCGCAGTTTCGGGCCGGTGCTGGTCGTCACCACCCTGGCGATGGTCGTCCTCTACATCGGCTTCACCCGCAAGGTGACCGACTGGCGCAATGCGCTGCGCAATCGGATGAACGATCTCGACACCGGCGCGGTGGCGCATGCGGTCGACTCGCTGCTGAATTTCGAGACGGTCAAATATTTCAATGCCGAGGAGCGCGAGGCGCAGCGCTACGAAAACGGCGTCGCCGCCTATGCCCGCGCGGCGACCAAGTCGGAAAATTCGCTCGCCTGGCTGAATGTCGGGCAGGCCGCGATCACCAGCCTGATGCTCGGTTTCGCCATGGCCTGGGTCGTGCGCGAATGGAGCCGGGGGGCGGCCTCGCCGGGCGATGTGGTGTTCGTCTCGACCCTGTTGTCGCAGCTCTTCCGCCCGCTCGATCTGCTCGGCATGGTCTATCGCACCATCCGCCAGGGGGTGATCGACATGGGCGCGATGTTCGACCTGATCGACACGCCCGCCGAAGTGGTCGACGCGCCCCATGCCTTGCCGCTGGCGGTGCGGGGCGGGCATGTCCGCTTCGACCATGTCGTCTTCGGCTACGAGCCGGATCGGGCAATCCTGAAGGGCCTGACGCTCGACATTCCGGCGGGCACGACCTGTGCGGTGGTGGGGCCGTCCGGCGCGGGCAAGTCGACGCTCGCGCGGCTGCTTTACCGGTTCTACGATGTCACCGAGGGCGCGATCACCATCGATGGGCAGCGGGTGTCAGACGTGACGCAGGATAGTTTGCGTGCGGCGATCGGGATCGTGCCGCAGGACACGGTGCTGTTCAACGATACGATCGGCTACAACATCGCTTATGGTCGTGAAGGCGCGGACCAGTCGGACGTCGAGCGCGCGGCCAAGGGCGCGGCGATCGCGGACTTCATCGAGCGCCAGCCGCAGGGCTATGCCACCCGCGTCGGCGAGCGTGGCCTGAAGCTGTCGGGTGGCGAGAAGCAGCGGGTGGCGATCGCCCGCACCTTGCTGAAGGATCCGCCCATCCTGATCCTCGACGAGGCGACCAGCGCGCTCGACAGCCGGACCGAGGCGGATATCCTCGCGACGCTCCAGGCGATCGAGCGCGGGCGCACCACGCTGGTCATCGCGCACCGCCTGTCGACCATCGCCCATGCCGATCAGATCGTGGTGCTCGATGGCGGCCATGTGGTCGAGCGGGGTACGCATGGCGAATTGCTGGCCAAGGGCGGGCTCTATGCCGAAATGTGGGCGCGCCAGGCCGCCGAGGTCGAGCAGGCGGAAGAGGATGCGGTGCTGGCGTGAATGTTGATCCTCCCCGGCACGGGGAGGAAAAGAGATTATTTACGCTCCAGCATCAGCGCCGCCGTCGCCTTGGCGCTGCCGACCACGCCCGGAATTCCCGCGCCCGGATGCGTACCGGCGCCGACGAAATACAGGTTCGGGATCGAATCGTCGCGGTTGTGCACCCGGAAATAGGCGCTCTGCGTCAGGATCGGCTCGAGTGAGAAGGCCGAGCCCATATGCGCGTTGAGGTCGGTGGCGAAGTCCGATGGCGCATAATGGAATTTGGTCACGATCCGATCATGGATGTCGGGGATCAGGCGGCGGCCGACCTCGTCGAGGATGCGCTTTTCCAGGATCGGCCCGACTTCGTCCCAGTTCATCGGGAACTTGCCCATGTGCGGCACCGGGGCCAGCGCATAGAAGGTCGAATGGCCTTCGGGCGCCAAGCTAGGGTCGGTGACGGTCGGGTGGTGGAGGTAGAGCGAGAAGTCCTCCGACAGCACCCCGGTGTCGTAGATGTCTGTCAGCAGGCCCTTATAGCGCGGCCCGAACAGGATCATGTGGTGCGGGATGCCCGGCCACGCGCCCTTGATGCCGAAATGGACGACGAACAGCGACGGCGAATAGCGCTTGCGCTCCAGCCGGTTGACCGTCCGCCGGGCCGAGCGATTGTCGGCCAGCAGATCGCGGTAGCTGTGCATGATATCGGCATTGGTCGCGACCGCATCCACCTGGATCGTCAGGCCGCTCTTCGTCACCACGCCGGTCGCGCGGTCGCCCAAAGTCTCGATCCGCGCGACGGGATCACCCAGACGCAGCACGCCGCCGATCCGCTCGAACTGCGCGACCATGCCGGCGACCAGCCTATTGGTACCGCCGCGCGCGAACCAGACGCCGCCATCGCGCTCCAGCTTGTGGATCAGCGCATAGATGGCGCTGGTCGTCATCGGATTGCCGCCGACCAGCAGCGTGTGGAAGGACAGGGCCTCGCGCAGCTTCTCCGACTTCACGAATTTCGAGACCATGGCATAGACCGAATTCCATGCCTGGTACTTCGCCAGCGCAGGCGCGGCCTTCACCATCGAGGCGAAGTCGAGAAAGGCGACATGGCCCAGCTTCTCATAGCCTTCGCGGTAGACCCCGGCGGCATAGTCGAGGAACCGGCCATAGCCCGCGATATCGTCGGGGTTCAGCTTGGCGATCTCGGAGCGGAGCTGGGTGTCGTCGTTGCTGTAATCGAAATTGGTGCCGTCGACCCAATTGAGCCGGTAGAAGGGGCTGACCGGATCGAGTTTGACGTCCTCCGACATGCTGCGCCCGGTCAGCGCCCAGAGTTCCTCCAGACAGGCCGGGTCGGTGATGACGGTGGGGCCGGCATCGAAGGTGAAGCCGTCGCGCTCCCAATAATAAGCCCGGCCGCCGGGCTTGTCCCGCGCCTCGACGATGGTGGTCTGCACGCCCGCCGATTGCAGGCGAATGGCGAGCGCCAGGCCGCCAAAGCCCGACCCGATGACGACCGCGCTCTTCACGCGCGACCCCCCGTCTGGCTTCTCAGCGCGGCGATGGCGCGCAGGATCGGCACCGGCGGCCGTCCGGTCAAAATTCGTGCCTTGTCGGCCATGGTCGATTGCCCCGCATAGAATCGCCCGATCAGGTCGGGCGCAAGTCGATAGAAACGCTCGAGCACGCGGTATCGCTCATCGGGCTCGGCGGCCTTGAACAACATCGTGTCGAGCATACGATAAAAGCCGCGCGCATCCCAGGCGGCGCGGGCCATGCGATAGGTCGCGTCGTGCAGGTCGGCGCCGGCGAAGTCGGTCCGTTCGGCCAGCATCGCGGCCAGACGGATCGCATCGGGCAGCGAATAGCCGGTGGTGGGATGGAATAGCCCGGCGCGCATTCCGGCCTTGGGCGTCTTTGCCCCGCCGCTGCGCCAATAGGCGTCGAAATCGCCGCCCATCGCCACCGGCAGGACGCCGGCTTCCTCGCGCACCACCTCCGCCGTCAGCCAGTCGCGCGCCTCGGCATAGCGCTCGATCCGCTGAACGATGGCGCGGCGATTCAGCTCGGACGAGGTGGAGTAATAAGTGTCCTCGACGAAGATCCGATCCTCGGCGAAGGGCAGGACATAGACGAAGCGATAGCCGTCGATCTGCTTGACGGTGGCGTCCATCACCACCGGCCGGGTGCAGCCATGCGGGCGCGACAGGCGCAATTCCTGGCCGACGAATTTCTGCCACCCGCACGACAAAGCGGACAGGTCGCCCGCGCCGCGCGCGTCGATCACGCCCTTGGCCTCCACCCGGTCGCCATCGGCGAAGACGGCGGCAGTGGCCGACACCGCCAGCACCTTGCGCCCCAGGATCAGCGCCTGCGGCGGCAGGGCGCGGCGCACCTCGGTATCGAGGCGGTGGCTTTCGATCGAATAATAGGTCTGGTCGAGCGTGCGCGAATGGGCGGGGAAGGCGACGTCATATTGCCGCCAGCCATGCGCGACCAGCCGCTCGACGATCCAGCGATCGCGCTTGGCCACGTCGCTGCCGAAAAAGGACCAGACGTGATTGCCCCCGATCGTCTCGCCCGCGTCGATCAGACGCAGGTCGAGCGAGGGGTGTCGTGCCTTGAGCGCCAGGGCGATCAGGCCACCGGCCAGCCCCGCACCAACAATCGCGACATCGCAGGAAATCGTGGCTGCCATCGCCCTATCGCTACCGCAAAGCGACTGTCACGCAAAGGCCCGGCGGTGCGTCATGCGAGCACCGCCGTATCGGGCGCCTCTCCGGTCGCAAAGCCGCCGACGATCTTCCAGGCCGCCAGATCGACGATCGCCAGCCGATTGTTGTCGAGCGCGGCATAGAGCGTCGTGCCCCCCGCCGGCAGGTTCAGCCCCGGCGCAGCGGCGGGCAGCGCGAGCCGTGCTTCCTCGGCGAGTGTGGCGGCGGCGTGGCGGGTCAGGCTCTTGTCCCCTTGGTTCGACACGATCAGCCGGCCATCGGGCTGCACGATCACCCGCACCGCCTCGCCGCGCAAGCGGGTGCGGGCACGGGGCTGAAGCGTCGTGGCGTCGAGGGCGTGAAGGATGCCGGCCGGGCGATCCACCACATAGAGCGTCCGCTCGTCGGGGCTGAGCGCGAGTCCCTCGGGCGCTTGGCCGATATGTTGCTTGACGGGGGCGAAGCTCGCATCGTCGGGGTTCACCATGATGACCATGCCGCTCATCGTGTCGGCGATATAGGCGCGAGCCCCGTCGCGGCGGACGACGAAATAATGGCTGCGCGCGCCGCCGACGGGAATCATCCGGTCCGGCGTCTCGGCGGCGGCCGGCTGGTCGAAGCGGGCGAGCAGGCTGTCCGTCTCAGACAGCGCATAGAGGCGGCCTTGCGCATCCATCCGCATCCCGTGCCAGCGGCGATGTGGCGCCAGATCGATGGTGCGCGCCAGCCGCCGCTCGGCGAGGTCGATCACCCAGAGCTGATGGCCGCCCTCACCGGCGGCCTGCCAGCCCTTCACGCCATACCCCCCGACATAGGCGTAGCGCCCCGTGGGGTCGGCGACCATCTCATGCGGCTGGACGCCCAGCGGCACGGTGCCCAACCGACGACCATCGCCGACATCGTAAAAGGCGACGCGCCCTTCGCCCTTCTCGACCAGCGCGAGCGTACCCCGGGTCGATGGCGCGGCTTGCGCCCGGCGCCAAGCCATGGGCAGCGTGGCCGCGATTCCCAGGGCGGCCAGACCCCATAGACCCTGGCGACGATCGATCAGCGACATGGGGGGCTTCTTTCCGAACGATGGGGGGATCGTAGGGTCAGACGCGGGCCGGGAGGATCGGTTCCGCCGCCGCCGTGATGACGATTCGCGTTCGTTACCTGCAAGGGGAGGGGGTATTCGAGCTTTGGTCTGTCCCCGGCAGACCAGGATTGTGCCGGGGACACAATCTCGCTCGAGCACGAAGCTGGTGGAGGGGGGCGATCGCGATTACGGGCTGTCCTAATTGCCGGCGCCCCCCTTCCGTCAGCGCTCTGCGCTGCCACCTCCCCTTGCAGGGGAGGAAAGCCCCCCTTTCGGCGGAGCCAAGCGCCTCTCGATGCGTCTTTTCGAGGCGAATGAGGCCTGCCGCATGTTGCGGTGAAACGGCCCATTGAATAGGTGAGCCGCATGATCCGTCCCCTGAACGAAAGCGTCGCCGTCGCCCCCCAGATCCGTCCCGAGGACGTCGCGGCGATCAAGGCAGCGGGCTATACCGCCATCGTCAACAACCGTCCCGATGGCGAGGAGCCGAACCAGCCGACGGGCGATTCGATTCGCGCCGCAGCCGAGGATCATGGGCTGGCCTATACCGCGATCCCGGTGACGCCGGGCGGGTTCAGCCACGAGATGGTCGATCAGATGACCCAGGCGCTGACCGAGGCCAAGGGGCCGGTCCTGGCCTATTGCCGCTCGGGCACGCGCAGCTGCAATTTATGGGCACTGGCGGCGGCCAAGGCCGGGCGCAACCCGACGCTGATCGTGATGCAGGCCGAGGGTGCGGGCTATGACCTGTCCGGCCTGCGCCCGACGCTGGACGCGCTCGCGGGCGCGCAGGGATGACTCTGCCCCTGGCCGGGACCATGTCGGGCTGGGCGCTGGCGGGCGGAGCGGCGGGAACGCTGCTGAGCGGCGCCGGGATCGGCCTGCTGCTCCGGCGGCGGCGCGATCGCCGGGTCGGCTCGCCTGAAGAGGTGGCGGCGGCGGCCGAAGCAGCGCTGAGCGGTTTCATCGTATCGGGCGCGGTGGTCGGCGCGGACGGGCAGGGCGCGCTGGCGGTGGCGACCGATGGCCGGGTCGCGGCGATCAAACGGCAAGGGCGCATGCTCGCGGTGCGTGAAATCCCCTGGACCCGGGTGCGCTCGACCGCCGAGGGTATCATTGCCGAGGTCGAGGGGCGCTTCGGTTCGGTCACGCTGGCCGGAGTGGATGTGCTGGATATCCGGCGGCTCAAGGCCTGACCCCATGTTCCTCCCCTTTAAGGGGAGGATAGATGCCCTACCGCGCGCGCAGTTCGCGTTCCCCCTCGAACATATAATCCCGCGTCACCGGCACCGACATGCGCCCGCGCGTCAACTGCACCTGGTAGTTGCAAAGCCCGCCATTGCGGAACGCCGCGCCCGCACCCGCCAGATAGAATAGCCACATGCGATAGAAGCGCTCGTCATACAGCTCGACGATCCGCTCCTTCGCCGCCACCGTCCGCGCATACCATTCGTCGAGCGTCCAGCCATAATGGCAGCGCAGCACCTCGACATCGGTCAGGAACATACGCAGCCCCTCCTGCGCGCGGACGATCTCCGACAGGGCCGGATTGTAGCCGCCGGGGAAGATGTACTTGGTCGTCCAGTCGTCGGTCACGCCCGGACCGCCCAGCCGCCCGATCGTGTGGAGCAGCATCACGCCATCCTCGGTCAGCAGGTCGCGGCACTTGCGAAAGAAGGTGCGATATTGCGGCGGGCCGACATGCTCGAACATCCCGACCGAGACGATGCGGTCGAACTTCCCCTCGACCCGGCGATAGTCGATCAGCTCGAACTTCACCTTGTCCGCGACGCCCAGCGCCTCGGCACGCTGGCGCGCCACCTTCAGCTGTTCCTCGGACAAGGTGACGCCCAGCACCTCGGCGCCGCACATCTGATGCAGATAGAGCGCCATCCCGCCCCAGCCGCAACCGATGTCGAGCACCTTCATCCCCGGCTGGATCGCCAGCTTGGCGGCGATATGCGCCTTTTTATCGCGTTGCGCCCGCTCCAGATCGTTCTGGGGATCGGTATAATAGGCGCAGCTATACTGCTTGTCGGTGTCGAGGAAGAGTTCGTACAGCGTGCCCGACAGGTCGTAATGGTGGGCGACATTCTTTTTCGAGCGGCGCTCCATGTTGATCCGGTCGATGCGATGCTTCACCGCGCCGCCCGCGCGGACCAGCCAGGACGGATTGAGCCGGTCTGCTCCCGCTTCCCATTTGTCATTGGCGGTCAGCAGTTCGACCAGGTCGCGGACATCGCCCTTCTCGACGACCAGGCGGCCGTCCATAAAGCACTCGCCCGCCGCCAGCGCGGGGTTGCGGACGATCTGCCCGGCGACGCGGGCGTCCGTGAAGCGGATTGCGACATCCGGGTAACCAGGTTCGGGTGAGCCGAACTCGCGGACGGTGCCGTCATGATGGGTGAGGGACAGGCGGCCCTTGCGGACCGCGCGCGACAGAAAGAGATCGATCAGCGCCATATGGCACCGCCTAGTGCCTTAAATCCCGGCGTACCAGTCATAATCGACATGGTCTTCCCAGTATCCGCCCTTGCCCAAACCTATGTTGGACAAACTGTCGACCGCATCGATCCGCATCACATATTTGGCGTGCTTGTATCCCAGTTGCCGCTCGACCCGCAGCCGCAACGGTGCGCCATGCCCGACATCCAGCATCCGGCCGTTCATGCCCCAGGCGAGGATCGTCTGCGGATGGAAGGCGTCGATCAGGTCGAGCGATTCATAATAGGGCTGGCCCCCGTATAGGTCGGCGCAGGTGAAGACAACATAGCGCGCGCGGTCGCTGATGTTCGCGGCCTTCAGCACATTGCCCAGCATCGGCCCCATCCACTCGCCGATCGCGCTCCACCCCTCGACACAGTCATGCCGGGTGATCTGGCGACGCGCCGGAAATTCGCCGATCTGGCGTAGTGAGAGCGACAATGGCGTGCCGACCAGCCCGCCGACCTTCAGCCGCCAATCGGCAAAGCGGTTTTCCACCAGCGCCCGATATTCCGGCGTCCCCGGATCGCGGGTGCCGTTGGTGCGGAAATAGGGCGACATCTGGTCACGGCGATATTCGGGGGCCAGCGCCCCGCGATCCATCAGCGCACGCTGCAAGCCCTTCTGCATATCCTCACCCGCGAAGAGGATCTTCCGTGCGGTGGGCTGCTGGATGACCTTGTCGCAGCCTGCGAGGAGCAGCCCCGCACCGCCGGTCAGAATGGTACGACGCCGGATCATTCGGGAACCCTCCAGCGGCCGGTAATCATCGACCGCACCTCATTGCCCGCGCCCGCCAGGATGACGAGCGCGAGATGGACGATGGTAAACAGCGCCAACAGGCTCGCGGTGATGAAATGGATCGAGCGCGCCGATTGCCGTCCGCCCAATATCTCCAGCACCCAGGGCCAGGCCGCATTCATCCCCGGCGACAGCGCGATCCCGGTCAGGATGGCAAGCGGCAGGGCGACGAACAGCACCAGCGCATAGCTGAACTTCTGGAAGAGGTTGTAGGCGCGCGGGTCCCTTTCGTCGTGAAAGCGGAACGCCAGATGCCGCTTGAAATCGACCCATAGCGCATGCGGGCGCAGCTCATGCCCCCGGATGCGCAGGTCACGCTGGAAATGCCGCGTGAGCAGCCCGCCGACCATATAGGCCAGCAGCCCGAAGCCCAGCACCAGCGCGAAGAAGAGATGCCAGCGGCGCGAGATCGCCAGATTGTAATGGGCGGGAATGGTCAGCCAACTGGGAAAACGCGGCAGAGTCGCCCAGGCGGGATCGAAATTCGCCCCATAGCGCCCCCAATAAAGCCGGGGATGTGCGTTGGAGATGCCCAGCCCCGATCCCAGCAGGATCAGCACCGCCACCGCATTGACCCAGTGCCACAGCCGCGTCACCAAGCCATGACGGCGGATGACGCGCGGCCCATCGGCTCTTTGCGGATCGGGCGGCGTTTGGGCTTCCATCACTATCTCTCCGACGGGGCAATCATGACTCAGGACTGGCATTTCTACGAACCCGTCAACGGCCATGGCCTGGCACATGATCCGCTGAACGCGATCGTCGCCCCGCGCCCGATCGGCTGGATCGGCAGCCGGTCGAGCGCGGGCGTCAACAATCTGGCACCATACAGCTTTTTCAACCTGTTCAACTACCGCCCGCCGCTGATCGGCTTTTCGTCGCAAGGGTGGAAGGACTCGGTTGCCAACATCGCCGAGACGCAGGTCTTCACCTGGAATCTGGCGACCATGGCGCTGGCCGAGCCGATGAACGCCAGCGCCGCGATGGTCGGCGCCGAGGTGGACGAATTCGCGCTCGCCGGGCTGGCGGTGGAGGAAGGGCGGGTGGTCGCGGCACCGCGCGTGGCGGCCAGCCCGGTCTCGTTCGAATGCCGCCTGACCCAGCTCATCCGGCTGGAAACCAAGGAAGGGCGGGAGCTCGACCAGTGGCTGGTGATCGGCGAGGCGGTGGGCATCCATATCGCCACCGCAATGATCGAGAACGGCATCTATCAGACGGCACGCGCGCGTCCGATCCTGCGCGGCGGCGGGCCGGTCGATTATTTCGAAGTGACCGAAGGCGCGCGGTTCGAGATGCGGCGGCCGGACTGAGGGCGGGCGCGCCGCCGGCCGCGCGCCGTATCCCCGTGACATATCACCAAAATCCGGTACGTTCGGCGGCGATCGATCGGGGGGATGGCGATGGCGGATGTGGTCGAGCACCAGGGCGATGCGCCCGTGACGTTGTTGCAGGGGCGGTTCAGCAGCCAGCTGCGCCTCTATTTCCTGGCCTATTGGACGGCGGTGGTCATGCTGTCCGTGATCGGGATCATGCTTCTGCCCGTCTGGCTGGTGATCGGCCCGCCCTGGATCCGCCGTTACCACGCGGCGTTGCGCTGCGACCTGACGGAGCGCAGCGTGGTGATCGGCAAGGGGCTGATCTTCCGTCGCGAGTTGACGATCCCGCTGGACAAGATCCAGGACATCTCGATCCGCGAGGGGCCACTGCTCAAGAGGTTCGGTCTTTTGCAGCTGCGCGTGGAAACCGCCGGGCAAAGCCAGTCGGCGTCGGGAAAGTCCGATGCCGACCTGGTCGGCCTGGTCGATGCCCGCGCGGTGCGGGACCGCATCCTCGAACAGCGCGACCGACTGGCGATGGCCGACGGTTCGGGCACCGTACCGTCATCGGACCGACAGGTGCTGGTCGACATTCGCGATAGCCTGTTGCGGCTGGAGCAGGCGATCGCCGGACGCGTGACCGGTTCGCCCGCACCGCGCGATCCGCAATAGTCCAAGGGGGGGAATGAGGATGTTGGTGCCGATGGCCTTGCCGCCACAGATTGCGGTTCGGTCCGATGGCCCCGCCATCGCCCTCAGCGAGGCCGAACGGATGACGCCGGCGGCATTGGCCGACGTACTGCTGGCATCCGGCCATCCGCCGATCGTCGAGGCCGATGTCGGCCCGGAGGGCATGATGCCGCCCGCGCCGCCAGGCGTTCCCGTCGTCAACGCGATTCGGCTGTACACGGCCGCGACCCCTGCGGATCATCCGGGCTTTTGCGAAAAGACGCGGATCGATGTATCGCTGGCGCCGCGCATGCGTCGGGGCGATGCGGTCCCCGCCGCTCCCGCCGATGCCGTCACCACGACGAAACTGTACCGCTGGGCGCGGCCGGCGAAGGATGGCACAGGATGTGAAGCGCCGGCGTGGAGCTTTTTCCGGCGTGATGACGTCTTGGGCGACCGCAGCTTCAGCGTCGTCCGCCGTTTTGCAACGCTCCGGCCCGCCCGGCTTCGCAAGCTGCGGATCACCATCGACGATCGCCTTACCCGCAACCTGGCGGACATGGTCAAGGCATATCCGCAGGACTTTCCCGGCATATCGAAAGATCGCCTGACCCCGATCACGGATGGCCGGGTCGCGCTGGCGCGGTTTCCGATCTCGTCCATCCGCTACGTCGCTCCCTATAACGCGAGCTGGCCCAACGATCTTCTGGACAAGGCCGACCTTCAGGATGCGGCAGGGCGCGAGTTTGATGCGGTCATGGTCGGAACCGGTGGCGAATGGCATGCCGGGATCGTGTTCGATGGCGACCAGATCGTCACGATCCGCTTTGTCCGGGCTATACCTCCGCCATCCTGAACCACCTCACACGATATAGCCCCGCCAGAAGAACACCAGCGTGGTGACGCTGGTGAGCAACAAGGTCCACACCCGGATCAGGCCGGCGGGCAGCTTGCGGCCGATGATCGCCCCGCTCCATCCGCCGACGATCCCGCCCAGCAGCATCGGCACGCATTGTGCCCAGGCGACCATGCCGGTGACGACGAAGACCAAGGTCGCCGCCGCATTGGCGGTGGCCAGCATCAGCGTACGGGGGGCGGCGAGCTGCGCCGGATTGCGTCCCGACAGCAATCCCCAGGCGGCGGTCAGCATCATGCCGATGCCGCCGCCGAAATAGCCGCCATAGATGCCCAGCACCGCCTGCGCGCCCATCAATGCGCGCGGGCCCGGTCGGGCAATCCGCGCCAGCCAGTCCGAGGCATGGCGTCCCCCCGCAATCGCCAGCGTCGCGGTCAGCAACAGCCATGGCACGATCAGGTCGAAAGCGCGCGGCGGCGTCAGGAACAACAGGATGCTGCCCAGCAGCGCGAAGACGAAGGTCAGCGCCGCCATGCGCCGCATCGACACGCCCATCACCGGCTCCAGGCCATGGCGATAGGCCCAGACGCTGGCCATCGCGGCGGGCTGAAGCGCGACATTGGAGGTCGCATTGGCGATGGTGGAAGGCAGCCCCAGCGCGATCAGCGTCGGCATGGTCGAGAAACTGCCCCCGCCCGCCAGCGCATTCATCGCACCCCCGACAAAACCTCCGGCGGCCGCCAGTGCGAGAAAGGTCCAGTCGATCATCGGGCGGGGTAACGCATGGTGCGGGGCACAAGTGCCTCACCGGCGGCCGTGGTTCAAGCGGGATGCCACATTCCTCCCCGGCACGGGGAGGGGGACCATGCGCAGCATGGTGGAGGGGGATCGCCGCTAAAGGACGTCTCTTGGGGAAGCCCCCCTCCGTCAGGCCTTGGGCCTGCCACCTCCCCGTCCCGGGGAGGATCAGGTCACCCCAGCGCCGCGAACTTTTCTTCCGCCTCGCGGTCGAGCTGCGCGCGGCTCTTCTTCTCGGCGGCGGTCTTGAGCTGGCCACAGGCGGCGTCGATGTCGCGCCCGCGCGGAGTGCGGACGGGGGCGGAGATGCCGCCCTCGAACACGATGTCGGAGAACCGGCGGATGCGCTCTGGATCCGAACATTCATAGGCCGCGCCCGGCCAGGGATTGAACGGGATCAGGTTCACCTTGGCGGGCAGCTTATAGTGGCGCAGCAGGCGGACGAGTTCGTGCGCATCGGCGTCCGAGTCGTTCTTGTCCTTGAGCATCACATATTCGAAGGTGATACGCCGCGCGTTGTTCGCCCCCGGATAATCGGCACAGGCCTGAAGCAGTTCCTCGATGCCGTATTTCTTGTTGAGCGGCACGATCTCGTCGCGCACGTCCTTGGTCACCGCGTGGAGCGAGACGGCCAAGTTGACGCCAATCTCCTCTCCCGCACGCGCCATCATCGGCACCACGCCGCTGGTCGACAGCGTGATGCGACGCTTGGACAGGGCCAGCCCGTCGCCGTCCATCACCAGCTTCAAGGCATCGCGCACCGCGTCGAAATTATAGAGCGGCTCGCCCATGCCCATCATGACGATGTTGGTCAGCATGCGGCCCTCGGGCTGGCTGGGCCATTCGCCGAGCGAGTCGCGCGCCAGCATGACCTGTCCCACGATCTCGCCCGCGGTCAGGTTACGGACCAGGCGCATCGTGCCGGTGTGGCAGAAGCGGCAGTTGAGCGTGCAGCCGACCTGGCTCGACACGCACAGGGTGCCCCGATCGGCGTCGGGGATGAACACCATCTCGTAATCCTGCCCGTCGGGCGAGCGGAGCAGCCATTTGCGGGTGCCGTCGCTCGACACCTGCGCCTCGACCACCTCGGGACGGCCGATGACGAAGCGTTCCTCCAGCCAGGGATGCTGCGCCTTGGCGATATCGGTCATGTCGGCAAAGCGCACCGCGCCGCGATTGTAGAGCCAGTGCCAGATCTGCTTGGAGCGCAGCTTGGCCTGCTTCAATTCCATGCCCGCCGACAGCAGCGCCTCGCGCAACTGGTCCTTGGTCAGGCCGATCAGGTCGACGCGACCATCCGGGCGCGGTTGCACGCCGCGCGGCACGGGCACGGGATCGATGTGCCCGGGGATGGGCATGGGGGCGGCCGAAACTGTCTGCATCGCGCGGCCATAGCGCAAAATCGTGTCCATTTCCACTGGCACGCTGGGGATGGCGGTCAGCCGGGATTCCCTGCCACACAGGCCAGCGTCGCCGCGTCGATCGCCGCAGCCGCACCGGCCAGCGCATAGGTGTCGGCAAAGGGGCGGTGGCGGGTGTCGACCGCCGACACGCTCATGCTGCGCCCCGATCGCATCGCCATGACCAGCGCATGGTCGGTAGCCCCATCGGGCGCCCAGATGTCGCGGTCGGTCCCGATCAGCGGGAAGCGGCGCTCGCCGATCGCCAGCGTCACCGGCGCGGCGCGGTCGCGCGGCGCGCTTAGATGCAGGTGAAAGGAGGCGCGCAGCCGCTTGGCGGGCCAGGTGCCCACGGTCGCGAAACCGCCCGGTCGGCCATTGGCGAGCACGGGCTGGGCGATGGCATAGCAGCGGTCGGGATCGCGAAACGCGCCCCAGCTCTTGTAGACGCCGATCGTCTGCCGCGCGGCGGCGGGCACCGCCAGCAGCGCGACCGCCAGCACCAGCGCTCGCCCGCTCACGCCGCCGCCGCGCCCATGCCGCGATGGAGGAGCGACTCGATGCCGTCCGCGATCATCACGATCGACCCTTGCGGCAGGCGCTCGGCCACCGGCACGCCGCAATGGGGATCGTCCGACAGGCCCAGCATCAGCCCGCGCAGCACCCGGCTGGACAGGCCATGCATCAGGATCAGCCGGTCGCCTTCGTGGTCGTGCGTCTCCGCCAGCCAGGCCTTCAGGCGCGCCGCCATCGCCGGATAGGTCTCACCATCGGGCGCGCCCACCGCCATGCCATGCGGGTGCACCACCGGCCCATGGCGTGTGGCGAGATCGGCGAGCGTCTCCCCGCCCCAACTGCCAAAGCCCAGCTCGATCAGCCGCCGGTCCTGCCGCGTCCCATGCCAGTCCAGGCTCAGATGCTCGGCGATCACCGCCAGGGTCTGAAGCGCGCGGCCGGTGGGGGAGGACCAGAGTGTCAGCACGGGCGACTCGCCCAGCCGATCGCGCAACGCCGTGCCGATCGCCTCCGCCTGGGCAAAGCCACGCCGGGTCAGCGGCGTATGAAGATCGGCCTGATCGCCCTGGATTCGTCCGATCCGGTTGAACACCGTCTCGCCATGCCGGGCGATAAAATCGCGCCCCTTTCGCGGAGGCAAAGCTTTGGCGGCTGGCGGCATGGGTCCATCCCTGTCGCGGCTGTTGCGCAGATGCAACGCTTTTTCCTGTTTAGCTGAGGTTCATGCAACGCACGGAGTTCCGCGCCATTTAAGCCGGGACCGCCACTGTAATGGCGGCCTGTACAGTAACGGAGTAGTTTATGCGTAAGCTCATGCTCGCCGCCCTGGCGACCTCGGCCGCTCTGGCCGCCGCGGCCCCCGCCGCCGCCCAGACGACCACAGGCCAGCCCTTTACGGGTTTCCGCGTCGAAGGCCTGATCGGCTATGACAGCCTCAACGACCGTCAGGGCAAGGACAACAGCTCGAGCGACGGCGTGCTTTACGGCGCCGGCATCGGTTATGACATCCCCGCCGGCCCGGTGATCCTCGGTGCGGAAGGTGAAATCACCGGCTCCAGCTCGGACACGCGCAGCAACAACGTTACCGTCCCCGGCGATCAGTTCCGTCTGGGTGCGGGCCGTGATCTCTATGCCGGTGCGCGCGTCGGCTATATGATCTCGCCGGTCGCGCTGGGCTATGTGAAGGCCGGTTACACCAACGCCAAGTTCGATGCGCGCTATACCAATGCGGGCGTCACCAACGTCAATTCGCAGGAAGTCGGTGGCTATCGCCTGGGCGCTGGCCTCGAATATGCGATCAGCCCCAACACCTTCGTGAAGGGCGAATATCGCTACTCGCATTATGACGAGCTGGACGGCGTCGGCATCAACCCGAATCGCCACCAGTTGCTGGCCGGACTGGGTCTGCGCTTCTGATCGGTACGGGTTTTCCACATTAACGGTGGTTTTACCCCAATGTTGCAGGGGTCGGAGCCTTGCTCCGGCCCCTTTTTCGCGGGTAGGAACCAAGGCCATTTATCACTTTCGGACTCGGGGACCATGCGGTCGTCGGCGGGGGATCAGGAAATGAAGGCGACGATCGAACGCGCAACGCTGCTCAAGGGTTTGAGCCATGTCCAGTCGGTGGTGGAACGGCGGAACACGATTCCGATCCTCTCCAACGTGCTGCTGGAGGCGACGGCCGAGGGCCAGCTTCGCATGATGGCGACCGACCTGGACCTCCAGATCAACGACAGCGTGGCGGCGGCGGTCGACCAGCCGGGTTCGACCACCGTGTCGGCGCACACGCTGTTCGACATCGCGCGCAAGCTGCCCGAGGGCGCGCAGGTGCAGCTGACCGCTGCCGAGGGGCGCATGACCATCGTGGCGGGCCGCGCGCGCTTCTCGCTCGGCACGCTGCCGCGCGACGACTTCCCGGTCATCGCCGAGGGCGAACTGCCGACCCAGTTCGAGCTGCCGGTGGAACTGCTCAAGCAGATCATCGACAAGACGCGCTTCGCCATCTCGACCGAAGAGACGCGCTATTATCTGAACGGCATCTTCCTGCACGTCGCCGAGGATAATGGCGCACCGGTGCTGAAGGCCGCCGCGACCGACGGCCACCGTCTGGCCCGCGTCACCATCGAGCGTCCCAACGGCGCCGAGGGGATGCCCGACGTGATCGTGCCGCGGAAGTGCGTCGCCGAACTGCGCAAGCTGCTCGACGAGGTGGACGGCTCGGTCGGCGTGTCGCTGTCGGGGACCAAGATCCGCTTTGACCTGGGCCAGGCGATCCTGACCTCCAAGCTGATCGACGGTACCTTCCCGGACTATAGCCGCGTCATCCCGACCGCGAACGATAAGATCCTGAAGCTGGATCCCAAGGCGTTCATGCAGGGCGTCGACCGCGTCTCGACCATCGCGACGGAGAAGACGCGTGCGGTGAAGATGGCGCTGGACCGTGACCGGATCACCCTGTCGGTCACCAGCCCCGAAAACGGCACCGCGTCGGAAGAGGTGCCGGGCGAATACACCTCGCTGCCCTTCGAGATCGGCTTCAACAGCCGCTATCTGCTCGACATTCTCGGCCAGATCGACAGTGACCTGGTTGAAGTGCATCTGGCCGACGCCGCCGCACCGACGCTGATCCGCGAGAATGACAAGGCGCCGGCGCTCTACGTGCTCATGCCGATGCGGGTGTGACCAATCTTTCCTCCCCTGCAAGGGGAGGTGGCAGGGCGTAGCCCTGACGGAGGGGTGTAGCGCTCTCGATAGGGCGACACCCCTCCACCAGCTTCGCTGGTCCCCCTCCCCTTGCAGGGGAGGATGTTTTGAGGAACGATACCCTTTAAGGCAGTCATAATGCTGACCCGCCTTGTCCTCACCGATTTCCGCAATCATGCAGACCTCGCGCTGAACCCCGGCGCGGGGTTCGTCGTGCTGACTGGCGAGAATGGGGCGGGCAAGACCAATGTGCTGGAGGCGGTGTCGCTACTCGCCCCCGGACGTGGACTGCGCCGTGCCGCACTGTCGGCGATGGCGCGGCAGGGTGGCAAGGGCGGATTCGGCGTGGCCGCGACGCTCAACGGCGATGTCGAAATCGCCACCGGGGCTCTTCCGTCCGCGCCCGAGCGACGGGTGGTCCGGGTACAGGGGGCGGGTGCGAGCGCCAATGCGCTCGCCGATTGGCTTTCAGTGCTGTGGCTGACCCCGGCGATGGACCGGTTGTTCGTCGAGCCGGCCTCCGAGCGGCGGCGCTTCCTCGACCGGCTGGTGCTGGCGCTGGCCCCGGCGCACGGGATGCACGCGACCCGCTATGACGCGGCGATGCGCGAGCGCAACCGGCTGTTGGCCAGCGACGGTCCGGTCGATCCCGACTGGCTGAGCGCGTTGGAAGCGCGGATGGTCGAGCATGGCGCGGCGCTCGATGCCGCGCGCGTCGCGGCGGTGGCGGCGCTCGACCAGCGGCTGGAGGAGGTGCCCGACAGCGTGTTCGCGCGCGCCTCGCTGGCCCTGGAGGGCGAGGCGGTCGATCCGGCCGCCTTCGCCCATGCGCTGGCGATGGGGCGCAGGCGGGATGCGGCGGCGGGGCGGACGCTGGTCGGGCCGCACCGCGCCGACCTGTTGGTGACCCATGTCGCGAAGGGGCAGGCGGCGGCGCTGTGTTCGACCGGCGAGCAGAAGGCGTTGCTGCTGGGCATCGTGCTCGCCCATGCCGATCTTGTCACCGAACGGCGGGGCGCGGCACCGGTCCTGCTGCTCGACGAGGTGGCGGCGCATCTCGACCCGTCGCGCCGCGCTGCACTGTTCGAGCGGCTGGCTGGGCGGGGGCAAGTGTGGATGACGGGGACCGAGCCCGCCTTGTTCGTCGATGTGCCAGGCGAGGCGACGCGGATAGGGTTTTAAAGCGCGGGGCTCCCTCACGAAGCGACGCGAAAAAAAGGGGGGAGCGAGGTGGGCGCTATTGAGTCCTTTGCGGCGGCTGCCGATATGGTCCGCAAGGAGAATGGCATGACATCCCCTGGAAAGACGCCCCCGGCGATGAAGCAGTTGGACACCGGCAAGTGGGTTTATCCCATCAATTCCTCCGGGACGGAATTCTCCGACGAAGAATTTGATTCGGAGGAGGATGCCCTGACGGCATGGCGTCGAACGCGCGTTTCGTACGCCAAGGGGCCGACCCCGCCGACCCCGCCGACGCCGCCAGACATCACCCGTCCTCGTGGCGGTGGCATCGGCGATTGAGCCGCTCGAATTGCGGGTGCGGATGGGATCATCGCCGATCCTTGAGGGGGCGTGCGGTTCGATGTCGTGAAAGACGGAACCGGTGGACTTCTCCTATCCCAGGCGAGTGACTTGACGGGATATCCGAGCGAGAAATATCACCGGCAGATCGCCGCCGCGACCATGTCCAGCGCTCGGTCATAGCTCGCCCGTTCGCCCGCGCTGAGGAAACCTTGGCTTGCAACGGCGGCGTTGGCGTCGCGGCGGACGCGTTCGACCTGTTGCCATAGCTTCTGCGCCTGCGGCTGGGTCAGGCGGCGGGCCTTGCGGGCGGTGCTGATGTCCGCCTGCAGGATATTGGCGCGCACCGAGATGTGCGCCTGGCGGATATCGCGGATCGCGCCGCCGGTCTGGCCACGGACGTGGTGCTGCTGCGCCAGGTCACAGCTCGGATAGTCGCGTCGGGCCGACGGGGCAGCGGGGGAAGCCGCCGTCAGGGCGATCATGGTGGCGCCAAGCAACAGGCTTTTGTCGATCATCGACCGTCTCCGGATTTTCAGGCGAACTCTATACCCTTCGGTCCCGCCCCGGCATCTGGCCGGGGGATGACATCGCCGTCAGGCCAGTTTCTCGGCGAGCGCCGCATTGCCCTGCATCATCGCCAGCGTGCGGGCGGTATTGCCCGCCATGTCGGTGATCGACAGGTCCGCACCATGCGCGATCAGCAGGTCGAGAATATCGCCCTGGCGAAACAGCGTCGCCATCATCGCCGCCGTCTGCCCCGCGCGGTTCTGATAATTCACATCCGCGCCGCGGGCGATCAGCAGCCGGGCGATGTCCGGATAGCCCTTGAACGCCACGCCCATCAGCGCCGAATTGCCCTGCGCATCGGTCGCGCCCTCGGGCTTGGCGCCGGCGTCGAGCAGCAGCGCGGTGGTCGACCGATGGCCGTTATAGCTGGCCAGCACCAGCGCGGTGTAGCCCCGCGCATCCGCTCCCTCGATATCCGCGCCCGCGCGCAGCAGCGCCGCCACCGCCTCGTCATGCCCGCTCCGCGCGGCATCGAAGAACAGCGTCTGGATCTGCTCGGGACTGGGCAGCGCGGGGGTGTCGGCGGGATCGGTCATGGCGCTTCAAACGCCACGAAACCACCCCCGTTGCAAGAGGGCACGAAAGGGCGGCGTCCCCTCCCATTTCGCTTCCCCTGAAGGGCGGTAATTCCTATATACTCGCTATGGCAGATACCCCCCAGACGAATGAGTACGGCGCCTCCTCGATCAAGGTGCTGAAGGGCCTCGACGCGGTGCGCAAGCGGCCGGGCATGTATATCGGCGACACCGACGACGGTTCGGGCCTCCACCATATGGTGTTCGAGGTCAGCGACAATGCGATCGACGAGGCGCTGGCGGGGCATTGCGACCGCATCGATATCCAGTTGAACGCTGATGGCTCGGTCAGCGTGACCGACAATGGCCGCGGTATCCCGACCGGCATCCACCCCGAAGAGGGTGTGTCAGCGGCCGAGGTCATCATGACCCAGTTGCACGCGGGCGGTAAGTTCGAAAACACCAGCGACGACAACGCCTATAAGGTTTCCGGTGGCCTGCACGGCGTTGGCGTGTCGGTGGTCAACGCGCTGTCCGAGTTCCTGGACCTGACCATCTGGCGCGACGGCGAAGAGCATTACATGCGCTTCGCCCATGGCGATGCCGTCGCGCCGCTGAAGGTCGTCGGCAAGGCCGCGCCGGGGCAGAAAGGCACCCGCGTCACCTTCCTGCCCAGCCCGGCGACCTTCAAGATCACCGAGTTCGACTTCGACAAGCTCGAGCATCGCTATCGCGAACTGGCGTTCCTCAACTCAGGCGTGCGGCTGTTCCTGACCGATGCGCGGCATGAAGAGCCCAAGACCGTGGAACTCTATTATGAGGGCGGGATCGCCGCCTTCGTGAAGTGGCTGGACCGGTCCAAGTCGCCGCTCTTCCCCGAGCCCATCGCCATCCATGGCCAGCGCGATGCGATCGGCATGGATGTCGCGCTGGAGTGGAATGACAGCTATTATGAGAACGTCCTGGCGTTCACCAACAACATCCCGCAGCGCGACGGCGGCACGCATATCGCGGCCTTCCGCGCGGCGTTGACCCGCACGCTCAACAATTATGCCGACAAGTCGGGCCTTCTGAAGAAGGAGAAGGTCACGCTGACCGGCGACGACATGCGCGAAGGCCTGACCGCGATCGTATCGGTCAAGCTGCCCGATCCGAAGTTCAGCAGCCAGACCAAGGACAAGCTGGTGTCCTCCGAGGTTCGCCAGCCGCTCGAATCGCTGATCGCGGACAAGCTGGCCGACTGGCTGGAGGAAAATCCCCAGAATGCGCGTGCGATCGTCGGCAAGATCATCGACGCCGCCGCCGCGCGCGAGGCCGCCAAGCGTGCCCGCGAGCTGACGCGGCGGAAAGGCGTGATGGACATCGCCTCGCTGCCCGGCAAGCTGGCCGATTGCCAGGAGCGCGATCCCGCCAAGTCCGAACTCTTCCTGGTCGAGGGTGACTCGGCCGGGGGTTCGGCCAAGCAGGGGCGCAACCGCCATTTCCAGGCGATCCTGCCCTTGCGCGGCAAGATCCTGAACACAGAGCGCGCGCGGTTCGACCGCATGATCTCGTCCAAGGAAATCGGCACGCTCATTCAGGCGATGGGCACCGGCATCGGCCGCGACGATTTCAACGCGGACAAGCTGCGCTATCACAAGATCGTCATCATGACCGACGCAGACGTCGACGGCGCGCATATCCGCACGCTGCTGCTGACCTTCTTCTATCGCCAGATGCCCGAGCTGATCGAGCGCGGGCACCTCTATATCGCCCAGCCGCCGCTCTATAAGGCGACCAAGGGGCGGTCGGAGGTGTATCTGAAGGACGACACCGCGCTCGACGAATATCTGGTCGAGGCGGGCGTTTCGACCATGGTGCTCGAAGGGCCGGGCGGCGCGCGGTCGGGCAATGACCTGAAGGCGCTGGTCGATCATGCGCGGCGGATGCGCATCCTGATGCGCTATGTCCCACGCCGCTATGACGCGTCGATCATCGAGGTGCTGGCACTGGCGGGCGCGCTCGATCCGGTGCTGACTCGCGAGCAGCGCATGGCGACGGTAGTCGAAACCACGCGGCGGCTGGAATCGGGCGATCACGAGGCGCGCTGGTCGGCGCGGCTGACCGAGGATGGCGGCGTCCATTTCGAGCGGCTGTGGCGCGGTGTGACCGACCACCACATCGTCGAGGCCAGCTTCATCGCCTCGGCCGAGGCGCGCAAGCTGCACACGCTGGCCGCGGAACAGGCCGAGAGCTTCGCCCAGGCGGGCAAGCTGGTGCCCCTGCGCAGCGCCGCGACCGAGCCTTCGGCCGATGTCGTGCCGACTGACGAGGAGGGCCACAGCACCACGCTGGCGCGGGGCGAAACCCGCGTGGCGCGGCCCAGCCAGTTGCTGGAGGCGATCCTGACCTCGGGCCGCAAGGGGCTGGCGATCCAGCGTTACAAAGGCTTGGGCGAGATGAATGCCGAGCAGCTGTGGGAAACCACGCTCGACCCGGCGGTCCGCTCGATGCTGCGCGTGACCTCGGACGATGTCGCGGCGGCGGACGAGGTGTTCAGCCGGTTGATGGGCGAAGTCGTCGAACCCCGGCGCGAGTTCATTCAGGACAATGCGCTGAACGTAGCGAATCTGGACGTGTAATATCCCCAGCTCCGTTCAGCCTGAGCGAAGTCGAAGGCCACGCAAATCCCTTGGGCTTCGACTGCGCTCAGCCTGAACGGCGGGTGGGAATGGTGGCATCAGTTTTGAACAGGAGAGAGCAGGCATGAAGGCGATCGCACTGGGACTGTTGCTCGCGGCGGGGGCGACCGCCACGGTGGCGCAGCAGAAGCCGGCGGCCTCGATCAAGCCCGCCGCCGTCCCGGCCTATATCACCGCCGCGCTCGCCGACCCGGCGCGCGCCGATCAGGCGGGCGATGACGCGCGGCGTCAGGCGGCGGCGGTCCTCGCCTTTTCCGGCGTGAAGCCCGGCGATACTGTGATCGATTACCTGCCGGGCAAGGGCTATTGGACCCGTATCTTCTCCGGCGTCGTCGGGGCCAAGGGCCATGTCTATGCCTATTGGCCCGCCGCCGCCCAGAAATATGCCGAGAAGTCGCTGGGGGCGATCCAGGCGCTGAACCTGCCCAATGCGACCGCGCAGGTGCAGGCGGTGAACCTGCCCGCCGCCGACAAGCCGGTCGACCTGTTCTGGACCGTCCAGAATTATCACGACGTCGCCAACAAGGATGCCGGTGAGCCGGCGCTGCGCGCGTTCGACCAGGCGGTGTTCAAGCTGCTCAAGTCCGGTGGCACGTACGTAATCATCGATCACGCCGATGCGGTGGGTAAGGGACTAGCCAACACCAACACGACGCACCGGATCGACCCGGACTATGTGAAGCGTCAAGTCCAGTCGGTCGGCTTCCGCTTCGTGGGTGAGAGCCGGGTGCTGCGCAATCCGGCGGACGATCATTCGAAGAACGTCTTCGACCCCGCCATTCGTGGGGTGACCGACCAGTTCGTCTACAAATTCCGCAAGCCCTGACGCGGTATCGCCGGTGAACCCTATTCCGATCGGCCGGTTGTCGGTCGACGCGGCCACGGGTGGAGCAAGGGGGATGGCGGGTTACGGACGGTGCTTAGGGCCGGCAGTCGACGAGGTGGCGGTCCCTACCATTGGCTTGGTTGCGGCGGCGCAGGATACGTCCACCGCGACTCATGGCTATAGTGCGGTGCCGCACGCGGAGTCGGGCGTGGCTCTGAAGGGCCTGCGGCGCTTGGTGATGCGGGTAATTTGAAGGGGGGCGTGGCCTTCGACTTCGCTCAGGCTGAACCGGTGTTCGTATGGGCCCGACTTCCCAACCGCCGTTCGGCCTGAGCGAAGTCGAAGGGAAACCGCCGCCCTAGACCGGCACCCGCAACATCGCCCGCACGCCGCGATGCGCGGGATCATATTCCACCGCCGTCTGCAGGCTCTGCGCCATCGCGCGGATCAGCTTGGTGCCGAGCCCGGTGCCCTTGGGCGCTTCATCCGCCGCCATGCCGCAGCCATCATCCTCGACGACCAACAGGCATTGCGCATCTTCGCGCGCCACCCGGATCCGCACCTCGCCCGCGCCGTCCGGATAGGCATATTTGCAGGCATTGGTGACCAGCTCGGTCACGATCACCCCGATCGACACCGCGCGGTCGGTCTTCACCCGGATCGGTTCGGCCATCAGGGTCAGCGTGCGCGGCATCGCGTCGCTCGACCAGCTTTCGCCGAGCTCCTCGATCAGCGCGCCCAGATAGTCGCGCAGGTCGACCTGTTCGACATCGTTCGCGGTGTAGAGTCGCCGGTGTACCTGCGCGATCGCACGGATGCGCCGCTGCGTATCCTCCAGCGCCTCGCGCGCGCGCTCATCGGTCATGACGCCCTTTTGCAGCCCGATCATCGCCGAGACGAGCTGGAGCGAATTGGCGACGCGGTGATTGACCTCGCTCAGCATCGCCTCCAGCCGGGCGTTGGACGCGCGCAACTCCGCCTCGGCCGCGGCCTTGGCACGCTCCAGCCTGGTGCGGTCGAGCACCTGTTCGAAGCTGGCGGCGAGCAGGTCGAAGAAATCCTCGCCGACCGCCTTGACCACATAGTCCGCCGCGCCGGCCTTCAACGCCGCCACCGCGATCCGCCCCTCGTCCGATCCGGTGACGTAAACAACCGGCGGCGGCTCGCGTAGGGCGTTGATCGCGGTCAGCGTCTCCAGCCCGTCCATGCCCGGCATATAATGGTCGACCGCGACCAGGTCGAAGCCGCCTTCGGCCGCCAGCGCGACGCCTTCGGCGCCCGAGGCCGCGCCCGTCACCGCCCAGCCGCGCCGCGCCAGCGCGCGCGCGACCAGCCGACGCAGCGCGTCGTCATCGTCGATATAGAGGATGCGGGCACCCTCCATCGTCGGCAGGGCGGAGGAGTGGGTCAGCCCTCGACTTCCGGAACCTGGATCACCGACAGGAACAGACCCAGCTGGCGGATCGCCTGGGCGAAATTCTCGTAATTGACGGGCTTGGTGATGTAGACGTTGCAGCCCAGATCGTAGCAGCGCTGGATCTCGACCTTGTCGTCGGTGGTGGTCAGCACGACGACGGGCGCGCGGCGAAGCGGGCTGTTCTCTTCCTTGATCCGGGCCAGGATGTCGGTGCCGCTCATGTCGGGCAGGTTCAGGTCGAGCAGGACCATCGCCGGGCCGCTCTTGGCCGGCCCATCGGGCGCGTGGAACAGATAGTCGAGCGCGGTCGTGCCGTCGGTGAAGTGGCGGATGTCGTTCAAGATACCGGCACGCCGGATATTCTTCTCGATCAATCGGGCATGGCCCTCGTCATCCTCGATCATGACGATGCCAACGGAGCGATGGTCGTTCATTCAGGCACTTTCCATGGAAAGGGAGGGGGGTAGCGACAGGAAGAAGGTGGCGCCTTCACCCAGTTGAGATTCGACCGAAATCGTGCCGCCCAGGCGATAGGCGAGCGCGCGGACATGAGCCAGCCCGATCCCCTCGCCCGGCTGGTCCTGCTGCCCGGAGCGGCGGAACAGATCGAAGACGCGCTGATGGTCGCGCGGATCGATGCCCCGGCCATTGTCACGCACGGCGACGATCACCCGCCCCCGCGTCTCTTCGGCGGAGATATGGACCTCGGCTGGCCGCGTTGGGTGGCGGTATTTGGTGGCGTTCTCGATCAGGTTGGAAAGAATCTGCTCCAACGCGATCCGGTCGCTGACGATCACGGGCATGGGCCGCTCGATCGTCACGGTCACGCCGCGATCGTCGATCACATGGCGGATCGAATCGGTGATCTGCTCGGCCAACTGGTCGAGCGCGATCATCTCGGGCGCCAGCACCCGGCGCCCTTCGCGGCTGAGCTTCAGGATCGCGTTGATCAGCCGGTCCATCTTGGCGGTCGAGGTGCGGATGAAGCCGATTGCCTCGGGCAGATCCTCGCGCGCGGCCAGGCGGGCGTCCTCGGTCACGATGTGCGGCGCCTCCGCCTCGGCGCGGTCAATCAGCTCGGCCAGCGGCTGGGTCGCTGCCGACAGTTCGGCGGTGAAGCCCATGACATTGACCAAAGGCGAACGCAGATCGTGGCTGACGATATAGGCGAAACGCTGAATCTCTTCATTCGCCAGTGCTAGGTCGGCGGTACGTTCGGCGACCTGCTCCTCCAGCGTCGCGTTCAGCCTGGACAGCGCATCGCGCGACTGGCCCAGGTCGCGCGTGTAACGCCGCACCGTCAGGAAGGAGATCAGCGCCACCAGCACCAGCAACAGGCCCGCGACCCCCAGCACCGCCGAGAAGGTCCGGCGGCTGGTGTCCTGTTCGGTATCGCGAATGTCCAGCAGGCGGCGTTCCTCGTGCGCCATGGTGGAGAATACCTCACGCAGGCGCTGCATCCGCTCCAGCCCGCTATCGATGCGGAACGCGCGCAGCGCATCCCCACCGCGCCCCTGGCGGACCAGTTCGTTGGTCGCGCGCTGTGCCGCGTCGAGCGAGGCCAGCCGCTGCATGACCTGCGCCATGGGTTCGCGTTGCCGGGGATTGTCGGCGGTCAGGCGCTTGAGTTCGGCAAGATAGGGTTTCAGCGCGGCCTCGGCCTGCTCGAAACTGGTCAGGAAGCCCGGGGTGCCGGCGAGCATATAGCCGCGCCGCGCGGTCTCCTTCTGCTCGGTCAGGCGACGCACCTCGGTCAGCGTGCTTTCGACGCGATAGGTGTGGATGACCCAGTCGGTATGTCGGTTGCCCTGATGAATGGCATAGGCCGCCGCGCCCGCCGCGATGAGCAGCGCCAGAAAGCCGGTCGCCATCGCGGCGATCAGGATGCGACCGATCGGGCTTTCGGTGGGTGAAGTGGTGGTGGCCCCCTGCATGGCGTCATGCCTTATCGAAGGAGCCGGGGCGGCGCCAGAGCCGTTACGTGCCTGTTACAGCAACAATTCCTGGGCGCTGGGCCGGCCGACATGGCCGCCGCCCCGCCGCCGGGCCATCTCGGTCTCGGCGGTGAAGCGGACATCGGGATCACGGTCGCTGAGGAAGCCGATCAGCGACTCCTCGTCGATCTCACGCCAATCCTTGCCGCGATCGGGGCCGTAGCGGACACGGGGGAGCAGGCCGGGGCTGCGCGACCATTCGAGCAACTGTGCCAGACTCGCCTCGTTCAACTGGTCGCGCAGGTGGTGCGCGGTGACATAGGCGTCGGGGAAAGCGCGGTGGATCGGCAGGCCACGCTCATGCACCAGCCCCTCGGGCTTGCGCCAATAGCGCAGCACCTGGTTGGAAAAGCTGGGGCTGTCGGGCCAGAGGCGCAGTGCGCATTTCCACGTGCAGATCCAGTCGGCGGACTGGGTCATGGCGGGGGTGCAGAATTGCTGCTCGAAATCGGCGCGATGCGCGGCCAGCGCCAGACGACGGGGCCAGGGGTCCAGCACGCGGCGTGCGACGTCATGCCACCAAGGGGCGTCGGCGACCTGTTCGTCGAGGATATGGTGGATGGCTTGCGTGATGGGCGGGATCGGGCGGCCCGGATTGACGAGGAGGCTGCCGCCTTCGCCCTCCAACTCCCAGCGGCCGTTCTTGCCCAGCGCGACATCCTGCCAGCCGATCTCGCACACACCGTGCGTGGGCGGGGCCTGTCCGGTCGTCTCCAAATCGATGACACGGATAATCTGGGGCTGGGGACGCTGCATCGTCTCTATGTGGGCGTTTAGCCCGCGAAAAGCGAGGGCGTTATCCCATCAGCGCGCGGTCGCGCAGTCCCCGCCAGACCCGGAGCGCCTGCACCGTTTCCGCGACGTCATGCACGCGGATCAGTTGCACCCCCGCCTCCGCACCCTTCAGGGCGAGCGCGAGCGATCCGCCAAGCCGGGCATCGACGGGGGCTTCGTGGGATAAGGCGCCGATCATCCGCTTGCGGCTGGCCCCCAGCATGATGGGACAGCCCAAGCCATGAAAGATGGCGAGGCCGTTGATCAGCGCCAGATTGTCAGCGAGCGACTTGCCGAAGCCGATGCCGGGATCGACCATGATCTGCGCACGCGGCACCCCCGCAGCCTCGACCGCCGCGATCCGCGCCTCCAGCCAGTCGAACACCTCCGTCAGCACATCGGCGTAACCGACGCGCCCATGCCCGCCCTTGGCGGGATCGGGTGAGTGCATCAGAATGACGGGACAGCCGGCCCCCGCCACTACCTCCAGCGCGCGGTCGTCCCAGAGGAGCGCGGCGACATCGTTGACGATGCCCGCACCGGCCGCCAGCGCGGCCTCCATCACGGCGGCCTTGCGTGTGTCGATCGATACCAGCGCGCCGCCCTTGGCGAGCCGTTCGATCACCGGCACGGTGCGCGCAATCTCATCGCCTTCCCAGACGGGGGCCGCGCCCGGGCGGGTGGACTCGCCGCCAAGGTCGATCACCGCCGCGCCCAGCGCCGCCATGGCCATGCCGCTGTCCGCCGCGGCGGCGGGTTCACCGATATGCTTGCCGCCGTCGGAGAAACTGTCGGGCGTGACGTTCAGGATCGCGGCGACCTGCGGCTGGTCGAAGCGCAGCGTGCGCGGACCCATGACCCAAGGTGCGCGGGGGGCGGTGAAGGCGGCGTGGAGCGCTTCAGCGCGGGGGGAGCCCCCCAGTTCCTGCTGGAACCGAGCCATGGGCACGACGCGGCGGCTGTCACCTTCGCGCACCTCGTAAGCGGCGAACCATTGCATCCCACCGGCCAGCCGCGCGACGCTGCCGTCCTCCAGCCCGACGGGGGAGTCGACGAATTGGACCGGGCGCAGGTTCATAGGGATTCTTTCTCAACATTCCTCCCCTGCAAGGGGAGGTGGCGCGCGTAGCGCGTCGGAGGGGTGTCAACCTCTCGATAGCGGGACACCCCTCCGTCAGGGCTTCGCCCTGCCACCTCCCCTTACAGGGGAGGAATAGGTGTTACGGCTGGGTGGCCAACAGCCAGGTCTGGCGCATGGCGTCGATCGGCTTCAGCGCGCCCTCCAGTTCATAATGCCAGAAGGTCCAGCCATTGCAGGTCGGCCGGTTCTGGAGCAGCGAGCCCAGCCGGTGGATCGACCCGGCCTGCCCGCAATCGGACAGCAGCGAGCCATCCGCGCGCACCGTCGCCCGCCATTTCCGCTTGGCGTCCATCAACGGCATGCCGGGGGCCAGATAACCGGTTTCGACGAGCGTCCCGAACGCGACCTTGGGCTGCGCCTTGGGACTCTGCATCGTGGCGAGCGCGCTTTCGTCGAGCGGCAAGGCGGCCTCGATCCGTTCGATCGCGGCGGCGCAATAGGTCGGCTCGCGCTCGATCCCGATCCAGCGGCGGCCCAGCCGCTTGGCGACCGCGCCGGTCGTGCCGGTCCCGAAGAACGGATCGGCGATCACATCGCCCGGCCGCGTGCAGGCGAGCAGGATGCGATAGAGGAGTGCCTCGGGCTTCTGGGTCGGATGGACCTTGTGCCCGTCCTTTTTCAGCCGCTCCTGACCGCCGCAGATCGGGAATTCCCAGTCCGAGCGCATCTGGATCTCGTCGTTCAGCGTCTTCATCGAGCGATAGTTGAAGGTGTATTTCGCCTTCTCGCCCTTCGACGCCCAGATCAAAGTCTCATGCGCATTGGTAAAGCGGGTGCCCTTGAAATTGGGCATGGGGTTGGACTTGCGCCAGATGATGTCGTTGAGGATCCAGAAGCCCAGATCCTGCACCGCAGTTCCGACGCGGAAGATATTGTGATAGCTGCCGATCACCCAGAGCGAGCCATTGTCCTTGAGCACGCGGTAGCATTCGGCGAGCCAGGCGCGGGTGAAGGCGTCGTATGCGGCGAAGGTGTCGAACTTGTCCCAGGCGTCGGTGACGGCGTCGACATGGCTGCCATCCGGGCGGAACAGCTCGCCGCCGAGTTGCAGATTATAGGGCGGGTCGGCGAAGACCATGTCGACCGACTTGTCGGGCAGCGAGCGCAGCGCGGCGATGCAATCGCCCATCAGGATCTGGTCGAGGGGCAGAACCTCTTCGCGTTCTGTCGCGATCGGTCGCGCCCCGATCGGCCGTCCCACCGTCTGGATGACCCCCATCGTGTACCGTCCCTTCTGCCCTCAGACCCTCGCATCGACCCGGAACGAGTCGGTCGTCAAGGGGCGATTCGCGGGCACGACTCGTGGGAATCCGCCAGATTCGGTGATCTGTTGCGATTGCGTGGCAGATATTGGGGGTGTGGATAACTTTGCCCCCAAGGGAGTGGGGGTGTGGCGAGGGTGACTCGTCTTAACCAAAATTCCTGCCCCGGCATGGGACGGGCCGGAATTCAGAGGTCGAGATAGCATTGCGCCACCGGCGCGAAGCTGCGGCGGTGGAGCGGGGTGGGGCCATGTTCGCGCAAAGCGGCCAGATGCGTGGCCGAGCCATAGCCCTTGTTCGAATGCCAGCCATAAGCCGGCCAATCCTCGGCCGCCGCGATCATCATCTCGTCGCGGACATGCTTGGCGACGATCGAGGCGGCGCCGATCGCCAGTGACTTGGCATCGCCGCCGACGATCGCGGTGGCGGTGTAGCCCCATTTGGGTAAGCGGTTGCCGTCGACCAGCACATGGGCGGGCGCGCGTCCCAAGCCCGCGACCACGGCATCGACCGCCAGCGTCATCGCCTTCATCGTCGCCCAATAGATGTTCAGCCGGTCGATCTCCTCCGGCTCCACCACGCCGACGCCGACGATCGCGCAAGACCGGATCTCTGCGCACAGCCGCGCGCGCGTCTTCTCGGTCAGCTTCTTGGAATCGTTGATGCCGCTGGGGCAATCGCGTTCGGGCAGGATCACGGCGGCCGCGACCACCGGTCCTGCCAGCGGCCCGCGCCCCGCCTCGTCCACGCCGCACAGGGGCATGGGAAAACCGGTATCGACCATGGCGGGGGGCTTTATCGGGGTGGAGCGGTGTCCACAAGAGATCCTCCCCAAAACGGGGGGGGCACGATGCGCAGCATGGTGGAGGGGGCGTGCGGCAGGGCGCGTCCTTTGTGGCAGGCCCCCTCCGTCAGCACTGCGTGCTGCCAAATCCTCGTACCGGGGAGGAGTCGGGTTTCACCCCCAGCGCGCGGCGAATGCCGCCGCATCCCAACCTTCGCGGCTGAGCGCGGCGAGCAGGTGGTAGAAGGGCACCATGCCCAGCCCATGCCCCATCGGCCCATGTCCTTGGCCCAACCCCGGCGCGGCGGCGAGTGCGGCCTGGACGAAGGCGATGGCGCGGTCGACCGAATCCGCCAGCGGCAGTCCCTGCCCCAGGCCGGTCGCGATCGCGCTGGCCAGCGTACAGCCAGTGCCATGGGTCGAACGGGTGTCGAGCCGAGGATGCTGCCAGCGTTGTTCGCCCTCCGCCTCGACCAGCCGGTCCTCGATCACCGGGCCTTCGCCATGCCCGCCCTTGACCAGCAGGGCGCGGGTCTGGTGTCGCACCACCGCTTCACCGCCCAGCGCCGCCAGTTCGGGCAGATTGGGCGTGGTCAGTGCGGCAAGGCCCAGGAAGCGGCGAAAGGCCGCGATGACATCGGCATCGGCGAGCACCGATCCGCTGGTCGCGATCATCACGGGATCGAAGACGACCGGCAGGCTCAGCGTTTCCAGACGATCAGCCAGTGCATGGGCGGTTTCGGCCGATCCGATCATCCCGATCTTGACCGCATCGGCGCCGATATCGCTCAGCACGCTGTCGATCTGCGCCATCACCATGGCGGTGGGGACCGGATGCACCGCCTGCACCCCCAGCGTGTTCTGCGCGGTGATCGCGGTGATCGCGGTCATGGGATGGCCGCCCAGCATCGCCACGGTCTTGATGTCCGCCTGGATGCCGGCGCCGCCGCCGGAGTCGGAGCCGGCGACGATCAGGATGCGGGGCGGAGGGGAGGACGTCATGTTTTTCGTCATGCCCGGCCAGCCTCTGTGCGGCAAGGGCGGCCCCGGCGATCATGTGTACGGACGGTATTTGGGCGTCCCAAGAAATGCCAACGTTTGAACGGGTTGCCGGCGGTCCAGTCGATGGCAAGTCTATGGCGGTTCGTGACGTTTGATGTCCGGTGCCCGTCCGCCCCTTCCTTTGCTGCATCGCACTATTATTTCGGTGGCGCATCCAACCGGATTGCCCGGCGTTGCTGCGCCCTGAGGAACACTGGGTGGCCGTTTGAGGGAGACCTGATTTGATCGTCGATGCCGTACCCCGCACCCGCATCATCATCGCCGAGGTTTGGCGGCCTTTGCTGGCGCTGTTCATCTGGGACGTGATCGTCACGATTGCTTACTATGTATTGCCGTTCAAGGCGCCGTCGCTGCCGCTGACCCTGTTCGGCACAGCGCTTGCCCTCTTTCTGGGGTTCCGCACCAACTCGGCCTATCAGCGCTGGTGGGAGGGGCGGCAGCTCTGGGGCCTGATGATCAACGCTTCGCGCAACATCGCGCGTAGTGCGCGCAACTTCCTGCCCGATCCCGAGGCGCATGATCTGAAGCGTTCGATCGTGCTGCGCCAGATCGCCTATGTGAATGCGCTGCGCTGTCAGTTGCGAAAACAGCCGGTCGATGGCGAAGTGCTGCGCTTCCTGTCGCAGGGCGAGGCGGAACCCTCGCTTCAGCGGACCAACACCGCCAATGGCCTGCTCGACGGCACCGGTCGCCGGATCGACGATGCGCGCCGCAATGGCTGGATCGACACCATTCAGCAGACGCAGATGGAATCGGTGCTGGTCGACATCGCCAATTCGCAGGGCGGCATGGAGCGATTGAAGAACACGCCGCTGCCCAACCAGTATCGCTTTATCCCGGCCTTCTTCACCCGGCTGTTCTGCGTGCTGCTGCCGATCGGTCTGGTCGAGACACTGGGTTTCGCCACGCCGGTGGGTTCGTCGATCGCAGGCCTGATGTTCCTTGCCGCGCTTCAGATCGGCGACGATCTGGTCGATCCCTTTTCCGACACGGTCCACGACCTGCCGCTGAGCGCCATGTGCCGAACGATCGAGATCGATCTGCTCCAGGCGATCGGCGATCCCGCGCCCGAGCCGATGAAGCCGGTCGATGGGGTGTTGTGGTAAGCTTCTCTTGTTCCTCCCCTGCAAGGGGAGCTGGCAGGCCGTCAGGTCTGACGGAGGGGTGTCGCCCTCTCAATAGCGGGACACCCCTCCACCAGCTTCGCTGGTCCCCCCCCTTACAGGGGAGGAAAATTCTCACGCCGCGTTGTCGATGCCCAGCTCGCCCAGCTTGCGATAGAGGGTCGAGCGCCCGATCCCCAGCCTTCGGGCCACCTCGGTCATGCGGCCACGATAATGGCCGATCGCCAGGCGGATGACATCGGCCTCGATATCCTCGAGCGGGCGGAGATTGCCGTCGGGGCGGAACAGGTTGATGCCGCCATTATGCAGCGTGCTCTGCGGGCCTGAGGCGGTCGAGGGCCGATCGCCGAGCGAGGCGATCTGCGGGAAATCGGCGGCGGTCAGCGCATCGCCCTCGCACAGCACGGCGGCGCGGAAGAGCGCATTCTGCAATTGGCGGACATTGCCCGGCCAGTCATAGCGGCGCAGCAGGTCGAGCGCCTCGTCGGTGATGTCGAGCGCGAACAGCCCCGGTTGCTGAGCGATCCGGTCGAGCAGATGGCGGGTCAGCGCGGGGATGTCGTCCGCCCGGTCGCGCAGCGGCGGGATGGCGACATGGACGACGTTGAGCTTGTAATAGAGGTCTTCGCGGAAGCGCCCGGCCTCGACCGCCTCCAGCAACCGGCCATCGGCGGCGGCGATCACGCGGACATCGACTTCGCGCGCATGGCGTGCGCCCAGCGGCACGATCGCGCCGGTTTGGAGCATGTCGAGCAGCCGCCCTTGCGTGTCGAGCGGCATGCCGGCGATCTCGTCGAGGAACAGAGTCGATCCGTCCGCCTCGACGATCTTGCCGATGCGCCGTTCGAACGCGCCGGCAAAGGCACCTTCCTCATGGCCGAAGATGATGCTGTCGAGCATGTTGGCAGGCGTGGCGGCGCAGTTGACGCGCACCATCTCACGCTGCGCACGCGGGCTGGCGACATGGATCGCCTCGGCGAGCGACTCCTTGCCGACGCCGCCCTCGCCCTCGATCAGCACCGCCACGCGCGCACGCGCCGCCTTGGCCGCGACGCCAAGCGCGGCGCGGAATTCGGGGGCGTCGCCGACGATCTCGTCAAAGGCGAGCAGCGCGGGGATCTTTTCGGTCAGCGGGCGCAGTTCGCCGCTGGTCTGGGCCGCGACGCAGGCTTCCAGCGCGGCGAGCAGCCGTTCGGGGGCCAGCGGCTTGACCAAGAAGTCGGTGGCACCGGCGCGCATCGCCGCCACCGCCTGCGCCACCGAATCATTGGCGGTCAGCATTAGGATGGGCAGTTCGGGGCGAAGGGCGTGGCATTCGGCGATCAGCGCGGTGGCATCGGCCCCCGGCGCCCAGTGATCGATCAGCACCGCGTCAAGCTCGCGCCCCTGCGCCGATCCCATGATCGAGGCCGCCATATCAGCATCGGTCGCGAACAGGGTACGCCAGCCGCCGCGCTGCGCCAGCGCGGCGATCAGCCGGCGCTGGGCAGGTTCATCGTCAATCAGCAGCAGCAAACGTTGGCCGTTGCGCGTCATAACCCGTCCCGTAGCCCCTGTTGGAAGTTCTATAGCGCAATTTTGTTAAAATCCGCGTTAATTCGGGACAGTTTTTGCTGTCCGCAGGAGAGAGTCAAATTCTCTCTTCTGCGCAATCGCCGGGTACGGGATGCCGGTTCGGATTCATGACCCTTTCGGGGTTGATCCGCCTGCCGGGGCGCATACACTGAAGGCAGCGGCGCACGGGGCGATCAACATCCCGGCCCGATATCGGAGGTGAGGAGCATGGCCGCCAACGACACCGGCACGGGCGACATCAAGGGGCATGTCGCGACCTATGACTTGATGATCGCGCTGCTCAAATGGGGCGCGGTCGTGGCCGCCATTCTGGTTGCGATCGTCATCTGGCTGATCGCCTGATGCCCTCGCGCATCGCGGTTCTGCTCGAAAGCGCGCAGGCCGAGCGTCGCGTCGCCGCCACGCCGGAGACGGTGCGCAAGCTCATTGCACTGGGCGCCACCGTCGCGATCGAAAGCGGGGCGGGGCGGGAGGCCGGCATCGCGGACGGCGAATATGAGCAGGCGGGTGCGACCGTCGCCGACCGCGCGACCGTGCTGGCGGGCGCGGATATCGTGCTGGCGGTACAGGCGCCCGACCCTGCGACGCTGGCGGGCAGTGTACCCGGCGCCTGGGTCGTCGCGGCCTTCGATCCATTCCGGCAGCGCGAGCGGGTCACGGGCTATGCCGCCGCCGGGCTGGAGGCGCTGGCGATGGACTGGATGCCGCGCATCACGCGCGCCCAGTCGATGGACATCCTGTCGTCCCAGTCCAATCTGGCCGGCTATAAGGCGGTGCTGGAGGCGGCGAGCGCCTATGGTCGCGCCTTTCCGATGATGATGACGGCGGCGGGCACGATCCCGGCCGCGCGCGTCTTCGTGATGGGGGTGGGCGTCGCGGGGCTGCAGGCGATCGCGACGGCCCGGCGGCTGGGCGCGCAGGTCTCGGCCACCGATGTCCGCTCGGCGACCCGCGAGCAGATCCAGTCGCTGGGTGCCAAGCCGATCTTCGTCGAGGGTGTGGCCGGGATCGAGGGTGAGGGCGCGGGTGGCTATGCCGGCGAGACGAGCGAGGAGTACCGCGCGGCGCAGGCCGAACTGGTCGCCGGCCATATCGCCAAGCAGGACATCGTCATCACCACCGCGCTGATTCCCGGCCGCCCCGCACCGCGCTTGGTCAGCGACGCGCAGATCGCGACGATGCGGCCGGGCAGCGTGATCGTCGACCTGGCGGTCGAGGCGGGCGGCAATGTCGAGGGGGCCGTCCTGGGCGAGGTGGTGCAGCGCCACGGCGTCACCATCGTCGGTCATCGCAACATGCCCAGCCTGCTCGCTGCCGACGCGTCGGCCCTGTTCGCGCGCAACCTGTATAATTTCCTGGCGGCGTTCTGGGACAAGGAAGCCGCGCGTCCGGTGCTGGATGCGGAGATCGGCGATGCGATCCGCCTGACCAAGGGCAGCCAGGTGGTGAACCCGAGGTTGTCGGCATGACCGATATTCCTCCCCTGCAAGGGGAGGTGGCAGGCCGCAGGCCTGACGGAGGGGTGTCGCGCTATCGAGAGGGGGACACCCCTCCGACGCGCTGCGCGCGCCACCTCCCCTTGCAGGGGAGGAAGTAGGTGCTGCAGGGCGACAGCAGCCTTGGCGGGCGTGCGCGGGGCTTGCGGCAGTCGATGTCGCCGCCGGAAATTACCTTATGGCAGGCGCTACGCCACCGTCCTGGCGGCCTTAAATTTCGGCGGCAGCATCCGTCGGGGCCGTATATCGCCGACTTTTATTGCCACGAGGCACGGCTCGTCATCGAAGTCGATGGCGAGGCGCACGGTTGTGATGATCGACTGAAACGGGATGCTCGAAGAGACATTTGGTTTGAGGCGCGCGGCCTGACGACGCTGCGCATCGCCGCTGTTGATGTCCAAAGCGACATCGAGGCAGTCGTTCGACATATTCTGGCCGCCGCCGCCCAGTGCCGTTCCGGGGAGGATTAAATGGACTTCATATCGATCCTGTCGATCTTCGTGCTGGCGTGTTTCGTCGGCTATTATGTGGTCTGGTCGGTGACGCCCGCGCTGCACACGCCGTTGATGGCGGTGACCAACGCCATTTCCTCGGTCATCATCGTCGGCGCGTTGATCGCCTCGGCGGCGACCTCGGGGGCGACTGGCTCGGGCGTGGCGAAATGGTTGGGGCTGGCGGCGGTGGTGCTGGCCAGCATCAACATCTTCGGCGGCTTTGCGGTGACCCAGCGCATGCTCGCCATGTACCGCAAGAAGGAGAAGCGCTCGTGATCGCCCCCGTATCACCTGCGCCCCTGCCCGGACCGCTCGGTCCCACTGTCCACGCCGTCGCCGCAAGCCCCTGGGTCTCGCTCGCCTATCTGGTGGCGGGGGTGTGCTTCATCCTGGCGCTGCGCGGGCTGTCGAGTCCAACGACCAGCCAGCGGGGCAATCGCTTCGGCATGATCGGTATGGCCATTGCGGTCGTGACGACGCTGGTGACGCATGTGCCGTTCACGTCTCTCGGGGCCAGTAACAATTTCGATGACCGCAGCGTCGATTGGATCGCCATACTCGAAATCCTCGCCGCCATCGGCCTCGGTGCCCTGATCGGCATCACCACCGCCCGCCGCATCGCGATGACCGCGATGCCGCAGCTGGTCGCCGCTTTCCACTCGCTGGTCGGGCTCGCCGCCGTCGCGGTCGCCTGTGCCGCGTTCCTGAACCCCGTCGCCTTCGACATCGCCGACCTGGTCGTGCCGCTGATCGGCCAGCCCTTTGCCAGCATCCATGTCGTCAGCCGGGTGGAGATGGCGCTGGGCGTCGCGATCGGTGCGATCACCTTTTCGGGATCGGTCATCGCCTTCCTGAAGCTCAACGGCAATATGGGGGGCAAGCCGATTCTGCTGCCCGGCCGTCATGCGCTGAACCTTGGCATTCTCGGCGCGATCGTCATTCTGGTCGCGATGTTCACCCGCGATCAGGCGCCGTGGATATTCTGGACGATCACGATCCTGTCCTTCGCCATCGGCTTCCTGCTGATCATCCCGATCGGCGGCGCGGACATGCCGGTCGTGGTGTCGATGCTGAACAGCTATTCGGGCTGGGCGGCCGCCGCGATGGGCTTCACGCTGCACAATAGCGCGATGATCATCACCGGCGCGCTGGTCGGCTCGTCGGGCGCGATCCTGTCCTACATCATGTGCCGGGCGATGAATCGCAGCTTCATCAGCGTAATCGCGGGCGGCTTCGGCGCAAGCGATGCCGGGGCGACCGGCGGTGGCGCGGCGATCGATCGCCCATGGAAGCGCGGCAGTGCCGAGGACGCGGCCTTCCTGATGAGCCAGGCCGAGCAGGTCGTGATCGTCCCCGGTTACGGCATGGCGGTGGCCCAGGCGCAGCATGTGCTGCGCGAGATGGGTGATCTCCTCAAAAAGGAGGGCGTGCGCGTCAAATATGCCATCCATCCGGTCGCGGGCCGCATGCCCGGGCATATGAACGTGCTGCTGGCCGAGGCGAACGTCCCCTATGACGAGGTGTTCGAGCTGGAGGACATCAACGCCGAATTCGCGCAGACCGACGTCGCCTTCGTCATCGGCGCGAACGATGTAACCAACCCGGCGGCCAAGACCGACAAATCCTCGCCCATATACGGCATGCCGGTGCTCGACGTCGAAAAGGCCAAGACGGTGCTGTTCATCAAGCGCTCGATGGGCGGCGTCGGCTATGCCGGGGTCGATAATGAGCTATTTTATCGCGACAACACCATGATGTTGCTGGCGGACGCCAAGAAGATGGTCGAAGAGATCGTCAAGGCGCTCGGCTGAGTGACCGATTCGGGCTGACGTCGACTCCCGGACGGCGGCCCGGTCGCGGACAGGTGGTGTCGGGCGCGGGGCCCGCACGCCGCCATGATGCGTGACCGTAAACGAAGGAACGGGCCCGCATGCGCGGGTGGCGGGGAGCAGAATTGGACCAGCTTAATCCTTATCGCGACGGTTTCGCGGTCGTCCTGATCAGCACGCCGGCCCTGGCGGGCGCGGCGACACAAGCCGTGCAGCAGGCCGGCGGGCGGGTGATGCGCAGCATCGACTGGCCGGCGGTCGCCGAGGAGATCGGGCGACAGGCGGGGCGCCCGCTTTTGCTGATCGATACGCATGGTGCGCCGGCGACGGCCATGGAGGTCGCGCTGGCGCGGATCGATGCGGTGGCAACCGCGCTCGACCTGCCGATCGTCGTCAGCCTCAGCACCCAGGACATCGACCTGGTCGCGGCCATGCTGCTCGGCCCGCGCGTTGCCATGCTGTGCGACGCCAGCGAACTGGAACTGGTCGCCGCGCTGGCCGTGGCGGGCGCGACCAATAGTGGTGCGACGATGGTTCACAGCCATTTCCATGAAGGCGAATCGGAACGCCTGCGACAGCTCAATGCCGAAGTCGCACGGATCGCCGAGGTGCTGGCGCGACTGTCGACCGGCGATGAGGAGGAGCGGCGCGGCGGCGGAGTCAGCGACCGGCATCAATCCTTCCATGTCGCCGCGACGCGTCCCCAGCCGGGGGATGCCGAGCTGATCCGCCGGATGATCCGCGCGCGGCGGCTCCGTGACGGATTTTTCGGAGCGGGTCTGTTCGAGGAGCCCGCCTGGGACATGCTGCTCGATCTTTATGCCGCGCATCTGGAGGGGACGCGCGTGTCGGTATCGAGCCTGTGCATCGCCGCCGCCGTCGCGCCGACCACCGCGCTGCGCTGGATCGGCAAGATGACCGAGGCCGGTCTGTTCACGCGGCAACCCGATCCGGTCGACCGGCGCCGCGCCTTCATGGTGCTGACCGAGCGGGCGCTGGAGGGAATGCGGGCCTATCTGGCGGCGGTACGGCGGCTGGGGACGACCTGACTCAGCCGGCTAGCGCCCAGCGGATCGCGCCGCCCAGCCGCCGCGTGCCCAGCCGGATTGCGGGGCGCATCGCACTCGTCGGCTCCAGCCCGTGCAATCGTGCGGCCCAGTCGGGCAGCAGCGCGATCCCCGCCTGGGTCAGCCACTTGCTGACCGGCACCAAGGCCGCGCTGGGGGCCGGCTGGTTTAGCAGCGTGCGCGCGACCGCCCGCGTCCTTGCATCGACGCGCAGCTCAGTGCGAATCGAGGCCAGAAAGCGCGCCAGTTGCCGCCGATCCTCTGGCACATCCTCCGCGCCCAGCCGCCGGGCGAGCATGGCCATCTCCGCCAGATACTGGTCGGCGCGTGCGTCGGGGAAATCGGGGTCGCGATAGGTGCGGTGCGCGCGCAGGAAACTGTCCACCTCGGCAGCATGGACGAAGGTCAGCAAATGCGGATCGTCGGCGGCATAGGGCGTGCCGTCGGGCAGGGTACCCTTCACGCGGGTGTGGACGGCACGGACCCGCGCGATCATCCGCTCGGCCGCTTCGGTCGAACCATAGGTGGTGACCGAGATGAACCCGGCCGTCCGCCGCAAGCGGCCCGCCATGTCATGCTGGAAATTGCTATGGTCCCAGACGCCGGCCAAGGCGGCGGGGTGGAGCATCTGCAACAGCAGCGAGGCGATGCCGCCCGCCATCATCGCGGTGAAATCGCCATGCACTGCCCAGGTCGCCGAACCGGGACCGAACAGTCCGTCATCCCCCGGCGGCCGCGACAGATCGAGCCGGTCGCTGCCGACCACGTCGCGTATCTGGTCGGCGATCTGGCGGCGGACGGGGCGCATGAGGCGGTAACGCCCGGTGTTCTCAATATGTTGCGTTCGAATCCATCAGCCAAAGAGCGTTTCGGCGGAACGATATGGGCGATGCGAAGCGGACGTCGCTGCTTGACTTGTTGGAAAATGTTGCTCAAATGTTCTCACCGCGCGGCAAGGGCGGGGCGGTATGATCAACATATCAGATGATGAACGTCGGCGAGCATTCTCCACGTGGTTGAGGAGTGGCGTGTTGCCGACTGTGCGGCAGGCGGACGGAACGGAACTCAAGTTCAATCCCTGGCACGATCCCAAGAACGGGCGTTTCGCATTCGTCGGCGCAGGACAATATCATGGTCGATGGCGTGGCGGCGGATTCACCGGCGGGGGTGGCGGCAGCGTCGGGGGCGGCGGGGCAACGGGCCCTGGATGGGAAGCGCCTCAGCGCAAAGCTCGTCAAAGCACCATAAACGGATCGATTGACGCCAAAAATTCCCGAGCTCATGGGGCAAAGACCTCGGGCGCATCCGCTGCGGGTGGCTCGGCCGGCGAGCCACTTCGGACGGTCGTTCGCAACGGCTATACGTATGAAATCGACGCCCGGGCCCGGACACGACGCGTTTCCGGCTCGCTGACCCTGGCGCCCGTGTCGGTGCGTTCCCGGACGTCGCAGCGGCAAGCGGGAGGATCGGAGCGCCGATCAAGCGATGACGGGGGCCATTATATCGCCGCGCGCTTCAATGGCCCGACCGAGGCGTTCAATCACTTCGCTCAAGATGCGAACTTCAACCGAGGGAAGTATCGGCTTCTAGAAAATGAATGGGCGGGTGAAAAACGCGCCGGTAGGACCGTGACGGTTAGGATCGTTCCGCAATTCGGTGGTAATTCCTCGCGACCATCGACGATCGATGTTCGCTGGATTGTCAACGGCAACGCGAAGAGCGTAAAATTCCCCAACGAACGGTGGGAGAAGCGCCGTGACGGAAAGTGAGTCGGAACGTCTGTTGGACGAGATCGGGCGGTTGCTGATGGAGGACGATGAATATCCGTCGGAGCCCACGCTGCTCTATGCGCAACTCGATCACAACATGATCGGCGAATCGATTTTCAAGGAACTCGGCAATCAGCTTCTCTACCGATGGCCCTGGAACGAGCGACAGGCCTATGCCCTTCTCGAATTATGGGAGGGGCAACAGGGGCCGGATCGTTGGTCGGAGCTCGAATATGTGATCCGCGATGGCAAATTCGAGGTCGTCTACATCTACCCGGATGAAATCCGTCCAGGCGAAAACCTGACGGAGCGCCGCGAGCGGTCGCTCCGGCGGCATTTCGGGGACAAGCCCATCGTCTATCCACCCTGGGACGAGGATGACGGTCTGGTCTATGACATGTAGCTCGCCGGCCCGGTATCATCCCCGCTTGGCGGCGTCCCATGCCGCGATCTCGTCGGGGAAACGCCGCTCCATGACCAGGTCGCTGGCCGTCTCGGTGCCCAGATCGACCTCGACCGATCCCGCCCATTCATAGGTCGCATTGCCCGACAGCGTCACCATGCCGTCCTCGCCCGCAAAGGCGCGGACCAGTCCGCCGCGATTGAACACCACCGTCGTGCTGTCCCACGCGATGCGGCCGGTCAGGCAGGCGGCATAGGTCGAGGCCGCCATGGCGCTGCCGCAACTGTCGGTCAGGCCGACGCCGCGCTCGAAGGTGCGGACGAACAGCGTATCGCCGCGAACCTCGACGAACGAGACATTGGCGCGCTGGGGCAGCCAGTCGGGCCCGGCCTCGCATATCTCGCCCAGGCGGACCAGTTCGGCCTCGTCCACCGTCTCGACGAAATGGACGAGATGCGGGTTGGGCATGGTGACCGCGGTGAAGCGGCGCGCGCGGTCGAGCATCGGCAGCACATCCTCGACGAGCCGGTCGGGCGCGCCATGGATGGGCCAGGCGGCAGTCGAAAGCCCCGCCGGCCCTGCGGTCTCGCGCACCGTATAGACGCCCGGCATCAGATCCTCGTCGCGCACGGCGGTGGCGTAGGAGGTCTTGAGCCGGACCGTCGCGGCGTCGATCCCCAGCGCCTCGAAACCGGCGCGCGCGACGCAGCGGACGCCGTTCAGGCACGTCTCCGCCTCGCTGCCGTCGCTGTTGCGCATCACCATGCCGAATTCGGCGTGGTGGTCGCCGGGTACCAGCAGCAGCAGGCCATCGCCGCCCACCGGCCCGGCCCGGTCGGCCAGCGCCCGCGCCACGCCCGCCCATTCCGCCTCGCTCAATGACAGCGCGCGCGCGTCGATCATCGGGAAGTCGTTGCCCGAGCCATGGCATTTGACGATCGCGAACCGCATCGGCGGCACCTCCGGAAAAGTCTGTCAAGCCGCCCGCTTAGCCCAGCCGGTGTCGGGCCGCCAGCGGTGCCGGGGCTTGCCATCGCGGTTGGACTGTCGGACACAATGTCGGATACGGGGAACCCGGATGGTTCAAAGGAGAGGGCGATGATCACCGCGATCCGCGAAGTGCGCCGTGCCAAGGGCATGACGCTGGACGATGTCGCCCGCGCCTGCTGCCCGCCGACCACGCCGCAGACGATCGGGCGGCTGGAGATGGGAACGCGGACCGTGTCGCTGCCTTGGCTCAACCGGATCGCGGCGGCCCTGGGCTGTACCACCGCCGATCTGGTGACCTTGCCGATACGCGAGACCTTGCCCGTCGCGGCCTTGCTGGGCCCGCGCGGCGCGGTCGCGCCCCGGACCGCGCGCGTGGTCTCCCCACCCTGCGCCGCGCCGGGGATGATCGCGGTGACGGTGACCGGCGCGGTCGGCGATTATCGCGCGGGCGATGAGCTCTGGTGCGAGCCCCTGGGCCCGGATAGATTCGCCGAGGCTATGAATCGCGATATCCTCGTCCCCCGGCCCGCCGGCGGCTATGTCTTTGCCCGTCTGGCGGGCCGGCCCGGCGACGGGCTCCATCTGCTGCCGCTCGAGCCCGGTGCGGCGGGGGTAACCATCGTGGCGCCGGCTTGGATCGCGCGGGTCGCACGGCTGGTGCGTACGCTGTGACGTGGCGTCGCTTGCTGCTCGCTTTGGCGCTGGCGCTGCCGGCGGCTGCGCCCCAGACGCCGCCCGCCACCCCCGTTGCGGCCCCCGCGCCGCCGCCGGTGGAGAAGCCCATACTGGTCCACAGCTATCCGCATGACAGCACCGCCTTTACCGAAGGGCTGCTGATCGCCGATGGCGCGCTGTACGAAAGCACGGGTCGCGAGGGGCAGAGCGTGATCCGGCAGGTCGATCTGACGAGCGGCAAGACGCTGCGTCAGGCGACCGTGCCCGACGGGCTGTTCGGCGAGGGGATCGTCGCCTGGGGCCCGGAACTGCGCAGCGTCACCTGGCATGGCGGGCGCGGCTTTCGCTGGAGTCGGCCGGGGCTGAAGAAGCTCGGCGAATGGAAATATGCCGGCGAAGGCTGGGCGATGACCGACGATGGTCATCAGATCATCCTGTCGGACGGCACGTCGCGTCTGCGCTTCCTGAACCCCGCGACCATGGCGGTCGCGCGCACGCTGGACGTCACCGTCAATGGCCGGCCGCTCAAATATCTGAACGAGCTGGAATATATTGACGGGCAAATCTGGGCCAATGTCTGGATGACGCCCTATATCGTGCGGATCGATCCGGGCAGCGGTGAGGTGAAGGGCGTCGTCGACCTGAGCGAACTGGTCGCGCGGGCGGGCGTTACCGATCGGGACTCGGTGGCCAATGGCATCGCCTATGACCGGGCGAAGCACCGGATCTTCGTGACGGGCAAGAATTGGCCCGAACTGTACGAGATTCGTCTGAACTCGTCCGTACGCTGACGCCGGGATGCGGGTCTTCGCTTCATAAGGGGCGAGCTGGCCGATGTCGCGGCGGGAATCGGGGCCGTTTTCGGCGTCTGGTTATCGATGCCGGCTTGCTATCGATGGCGGTCTAAGACTAACCTGGATTATTAACGGCTTGGCCAAGCCTCGTTATACCATGCTGGCCAGTAGCCGATGCCGGGCATCCGGAGCCCGGAGCGGCGTGAATAGGAGCAGGAATTCTTGCCGACCAGTACGCGTTTCGTCGTCTCGCTGCACATGCTGGCGCTGCTTGCCGACCATGGCGACATGCCCTTGCGCTCGGAGGACATCGCCGCCAGCGTCAATTCCAACGCCGCCGTGGTGCGGGCCCTGCTGCTGCGGCTGGCGAGCGCGGGGCTGACCCGCTCGCAACTCGGCAATCGCGGCGGGGCGATGCTGGCCCGGCCCTCGTCCGAAATCCGGCTGGTCGACGTTTATCATGCGGTGGAGGATCGCAATTTCTTCGCCTTCCATCGCCAGCCGCCCGAGGGCGAAAGCCCGATCGATCGCCATATCACCCCCAGCCTGGAGGCGATGCTGACCCCGGTGCGTGAGGCGCTGGAGGAAAAGCTGGCCGACCTGACGCTGGACGATGTGCTGACCGACATTCGGGCGCGGGCGGGGGTGTCGCAAATCCCGTTCGAGCCGATGGCGCTGGCTAGTCGTAGCGTCTGATCAGACGAGGTTGAGATCGGTCGGGCGCGTGCTGGGGAACAAGGTGCCCAGCCGGTCGGCCGACAGCCCGAACTGGCGTGCGACCAGCCCGCCGATCAGTCCGCGATAATCGGTCAGCACCGGCAGGTCGCGATTCTGGTTGAGCGTCGCGGCGGACAGCGCGACCTGTTCGCCCGCCATGCGGCCGCCCGAAACGCCGCCGCCCAGCACCCAATAGATGCTGCCATGGCCGTGGTCGGTGCCCCGGTCGCCATTTTCGCGGAAGGTGCGGCCGAACTCCGACACCACCACCACGGTCGTCGTCCGCCAGGCCTCGGGTCCGATCGCTTGGACAAAGCCGGCCAGCCCGCGTCCCAGCTCGCCGATCCGGTCGGCGAGATAGCCGGTCGCGCCGCCCTGGTTCACATGCGTGTCCCAGCCGCCGACATCGACAAAGGCCAGGTTGAACCGGTCGCGCATCAGCGTGCCGATCCGCTGCGCCGACAGCGCAAAACCCTTGGTCGAGACGGCACCCCGGCTGGCGGCCTTCATCTCCTGGTCGAGCGTCTTGTAGACCGTGTCGCGCACCGCAAAGCCTTCGCTGACCGAGCGGGCGAGCTCGGGATGATCGGCGTACATGCTCTGGATGAGCGAGGCCTGACGCTGGTCGATCGGCTTGCCGACATTGGCGAGCGCGAGATTAGGGATCGGATCCTCGCCGCCGCGAAAACAGAGTGGCAATTGGTCGGTAAAGGCGATCGGCCGCTCGCCGGTGCCCAATATATCGGCCAGTCGCGCCATGAAGCCCGAGCCATAGTCCCGGTGACCGCCGACCGGCTGGCCCAATTCGATCGTGTCCTGCGTCTCGAAATGGCTGCGGCTCATATCGTCGGTGCCGGCAAAGGGCACGAACGCAATCTGCTTGGCCTGCCAGAGTGGAAGGATGGAGTCCTTCAACGCGGGGTGCAACGCCCAGTCGGCATCGAGCGGCAGCGGCGCGTTCGGGTTGCCGGGATCGGGCTTGGGCAGCGCGATGGTCGGGCGCGACTGGCGGTAGAAGTCGTTGCCGCTGGGGCTGACGATGTTCACCGCATCATAGGCGCCGCGCAGAAAGACGACGAGCAACCGGCTGCCCGCCTGGGGCGCGGCAAAGGCACGGCCGGCGACGACCATCGGCGCCAGGGCGGCGGCGGTGCGCAGCAGGTCGCGGCGATGGACTGGGGAATCATCATCGCATCCTCCTATCGATGCATGAAGTCGGGCGAGGAGAAATAGAGCGCATTCCACTCCGCCGGTGATTTGGCCTGACCCAAGGCGGCCAGCGTCGGCTTGCCGAGGGACGGCATCCGCGCGGCGAGGATGGGCGAATCCTTCAGCGCTGGTGGCGGAGAGGGCGGGGGCGGCATCGCCGGATCGGCGTCGGGCGCCTGGAACAGCCGCGCCGCGCCGCCGCCGATCTGTCGCGCGATGTCGAACCGCGCCGCCATCTGGCCGGGGGCGGACCAGGCCGCGCTGGACAGGTCGTAGCCGTCGGGCGTTTCGTGATCATACAGCCCTTCGCCCATCTGGCGGATCCAGCCGATGATCGGGCGGACATTGATGACGGTGCGGTCGCCATAGCCCAGCCGTACCGCCGAGAGCGTATAGCCGACCGGATCCTTGAAGCCGCTGCCCAGTGCACCCGAAAATTCGCGCGCGCGGATCATCGTCTTCAGCACCGCGGCGATGTCGCCATGCGTTTGGCGGAAGGTCGCGGCCATGCGCGCGACCAGTGCGGGCGGGGGATCGTCGCCCATGAAATAGGTCGCGATCCGGCGCGAGACATGGGAGGCGGTGGCGGGGCTGTCCGCGATCAGGTCCAGCGCCTGTTCCACCTCGGCAAAGCCCGATCCCTTGATCTCATGCCCCAGGAAATGCTTGGTGCCGAAATCGTGGCGCGCCGGATTGAACTCGAACAGCCCGGCGCGAAGATAATAGGGCTGGAGTGCGGGCTTCAACTTCGGCGCGTCGGGCTTCTGGTCGACGCCGACGCCGGTCAGGATGCGTGCCAGTTCCTGCACATCGCTTTGCGTATAGCCCGAGCCGACGCCCATGGAGTGAAGCTCCATGATCTCACGCGCGTAATTCTCATTGATCTTGCCGGCGGCGTTCTTGTCGTTGTCCAGATAGCGCAGCATGGCCGGGTGGCGCAGCGTCGCCTCCAGCAGATCGCGATACCGGCCCAGCGCATGGGTGCGGATCGTCTCCTCATAATCGCCGACCATAGCGCGGATGTCGCGCTTGCCTGCCTGGACGTTGAAATGGTTGAACCAGAACCAGGTCATCCGCTCGCGCAACTGATCGGGCGAATAGAGAGCGCGCAGGATGAAGCGGGTGCGGGCTTCGTCGGCCAATCCGTTCATCGCCTTTTGATAGGCCTGGCGCGCGGCCTTTTTCTGCTCGGGGTCGGTGATGGCCTTCAGGTCGCGCTGCATCGCGTCGGTTCCGACGACGAGCGCCGCAACGGGCTCGCGGCTGATGCGCAGGCCACCGATCTGCGCCTGGATCGCCGGGGGGAGCGGATCGATCCGGTCGTCGAGCTGGTGGCGCAGCCAGCCATCGCTGCCGGGAGGCGGGCCGGTCTCGGGCGCGGCGGAGGGGCCCCAGCCGAGCCGCTCGGCCCAGGCGCCCTCGCGGCCTGCATCGGCGGCTTGAGCGGGCATCGCCGCGACCAGCGCCGGCACCATCATCCACGGGCACGCGATCCGCACCATGAATTCGCCATCCATCTTGCCCACGCGCCGACCGATCGGGCGCGGGGCTTCCTAGGAGGGGATATGGGACCGTGCGGCTGAACCCCGGCTTTCCCGGTCATGAAAAGCGCGTCAGCGGACGGACATGAGGGTGTGCAATTCCTCCCCTGTAGGGGAGGTGGCAGTGCGGAGCGCTGACGGAGGGGTGTCGCCCCATCGAGAGCGGGACACCCCTCCACCAGCTTCGCTGGTCCCCCTCCCCTTACAGGGGAGGAAGGGGTTTTACTTCGGCAGTTTGCAGTCCGGTCCGCGCGTCACCGGGTTGCAGCGTTCCATCACCCCGCCTGGCAGGGTCGCGGTGAAACCGCGATTCCAGGGCCGGCTCGGCGCGCCGGGATAATAGTCCGTCGACACGGCTTGCGCGCCGCTGTCGATCGCGGCCTGTTGGCGGCCATGATCATTGGCCCGCGCCTCGACCGTGTCGGCGTCGGTGCGGGTGCGGACGATGAAGCCCTGTTTCACCCACGCCTTGATCTTGGCGCCATCGGTGCGCGGATCACCCACGATCTCGACCGAGGCTTCGGGCTGGTCGGTATCGTACCAGCCGAAGATGGGACGTCCCTTCAGCGAGGGATGGCCCGCCCGGTACCGGTCCGACACGTCGCTGGGGGTATCCAGCACGAAGTAGATCTTGCCACGCGCGCGCTCCAGCGTCGGCCAGCCCCTGGTGGTTACGGCCTCGCGCAAGCTGGCGGCGTCGCCGCGCACGTCATCGGGGGTGATCATCCGGTTCGGCGTCAGCACCTCGCGGATTTCCGCATCCAGCGCGTCGAGCAGCGGCGCGGTCAGCGGCAGCGGATCGGTGACGCCGGGCTTGTTGATCGGCCGGTCGGCGGCGTTGATCGTCACCATGATCGGCAGATGGCGCGGATGCGCGCGCGACCAGGCGTCGATCTGGCCAATGCACTGTTTGAAGGTCCCGCAGGAGCGGTAATCGACTTCCGGAATATGGAAGACCTTGAAGCCCGGCTTCATCATCGCAGGCATGTCGAAGCCGGTCTGCTCGCCGGCGGCCCGTGCGATGGCCTCGCCCTTGGGATGGGCGAAGCGCCCGCCTTGGGGATCGGCGAAGATGTCGATCTCCAACTGGCGCACGCCCCGGTCGAGCTGCTGCGCCAGCGTCAGGTGATCGTAATCGAGCGCGGCGGCGAGTTTGGGATCGCGGCGTTCGAGTTCGGCGAAGACCGCCGGTGCAATCCGCTTCTTATAGCTGTTGTGCGAACCGACGACCTGGATGTCGTTCATCCGCAAAGGGCCCTGCGGGGCCGGAGCGGCGGCGGTCGCAAGGACCACCGCCGCGCCAAGGAGCAGCGTTTTCATCAGAATTCTGCCCGCACGCCGAACAGGATCGTCCGGCCATAATAGTTGATCTCGCCGAAGCGCATCTTGCTGTCGTTATAGGTGTCCTGATGCGCGCCCGCGAGATTGATGCCCTCCAGGGTGAGCGTCAGATTGTCGGCGGCGCGTACCGACAACTGGCCGTCGAGCGAACCGAAGGCCGCGACGTAAGTGGGCGCCTGCACCGTGCTGCCCGTGCTCGACAGGTACTTGTCGCGCCAGACATAGGAGAGGCGGGCCGACAGCGGCCCCTTGTCGTAGAAGCCGACCAGGTTGAAGCTGTTCTTCGACAAGCCGATCAGCTGATCCTTGATGGTGCGCGAGCCGGCCGTGTAGTCGGCCTTGACCTCGGTATGGGTGTAGGACCCCTGCACGCCGAAGCCGTCGAACGGCGCGGGCAGGAAGGTGAAGACCTGGCTATAGGCCGCTTCCGCACCGTACACCTTGGCATTGCCGCCATTGACCGAGCTAGACAGGCGGACGATGCCGCGACCCGGAATCGCGATCTCGGTATTCGACTGGGTGATGTAATCGTCCATCGCCTTGTAGAAGACGGCGCCCGACAGCATGCCCGACGGCGCGAAATACCATTCCAGCGACCCGTCGAACTGGGTGGCGAGGAAGGGGACGAGCTGCGGGTTGCCGCCGCTGGCGGTCGGCGCGTCGGTCGATACGGTGATGCGAGGCGCGGTGTCGGTGACGTTGGGGCGGGTCAGCACGCGGCTGGCGGCCAGACGACCGACCAGCTTGGGCGTCAGGTCGGCGCGCAGGTTGAAGCTGGGCAGGACGTTGTTGAACGTCTTGGGATAGCTGACCGGCGTCGCGACATTGCCGGCGGTCAGCGTACCGCTGGCCACCTGATCGGTGTGGACATAGCGGACGCCCAGATTGCCGCTGACCGGCACCTGGCCGGCATCAAACTGATAATCGGCGCGGACATAGGCGGCGGCGATCTTTTCGCTGACGACGAAGGACGAGCGACGATCCCCCAGCGACAGCGGCTGGGCGGCAATGGCGGGGGTGAAGAAGTTGCCGACATAGGCGGCCGTCGTCGGCACCAGCCAGGTGCGGAACGCATTGCCGTCGACGCCCGCCAGGAAGTCGTCATAGGGCAGTTGCTGATAGGCGCCCGCGCCATAATTGGTCAGCGGCTGGTTGGTCCCGGTGTCGATCAGATAGTCGCGACGGAAATAGTCGCGCTTGCGCCAGTGATATTCGCCGCCCGCTGCCAGCTTCGACAGGAAGCCATCGAAATCATGCGCGATGTCGAGCCGCGAATAGAAATCCCAATCCTTGCTGTCCTTGGGCGCGATGTTGAACTGGAACAGCTTGTAATTGGCCGGATTGGTGACATCGACCGGGGTGGTGAAGGTCGGCATCGATTGATAGCCGCCGCTCGCGTCATAGGTCAGCGGCGCGATGAAATAAGCGCGGCTGCGTACGGTGCCGGTGCGGTAGTCGGGATGATAGCTGTGCGCGGCCGACCAGTTGACGTTGGCGGTCACGTGCCAGCGATCGGGGTTCCACGCCTGCTTCAACCCGATGGTCAGCAGGTCGTGGCGGTTGAGGCTGTATTCGCGCGACGCCATGAAGCGGGCATTGTTGATCGTCGCCTTGGTGATCGTATCGCCGATGACCGTATAACCCGGCTGGAGCACGGTCGGCAGTTGCTTGACGCCGCCGATGGTGACGTTGACGTCGTCGGGATAGATGTCGAGGCCGAACTCGTCATAGGCGACGTCGAGGCGCGTCGCGACCACGTCGAGCGTGGTTTCCAGCTCGGTCGTCGGGGCCCATTGCGCCGACACGATGCCCGAGATGCGCTTGCGATCCTCGGTTTCGACGGTCGGGCGGGTGCGGGTGGGCGAATAAAGGCCGGCCGGAGCGCCGCCGCGCGCCGCATCGGTATAGCGGTTCAGCAGCCAGCCGAAATTCATGAAGCGGTCGTTGCGGACCGTCTTGCCCCAATATTGCGCGCCGGCCAGGATGCCGAAGGTGCCGTCGCTGTTCTTTGCGCTGGTCAGCACGGTGACGTTGGGGCGAACATTCTTGGTCTGGGTGGTGTAGGTGCCGCGCATGTTGACGGTCGTGCGATTGCCGACCTCCAGCGGGTGGAAGGTCTTGACGTCGATATTGCCGCCCAGCGCGCCTTCGCTCATGTCGGCGGTCGGCGTCTTGACCACGTCGATGCTCGACGTGAACTCGGCGGGCAACATCTCGAAGCGGAACTGGCGCCCGGCTGCGCCGCCATTCTCGATCAGGTCGTTGAGCGCGATGGTGCGCCCGTTCATCAGCGTGTTCTGGAACTGCGGCCCCAGACCACGGACGCTGACATACAGGCCTTCGCCGCGTGGGCGGGTGATCGCCACGCCGGGGACGAGCTGGAGCGCTTCGGCGACATTCTGGGTCGGGAACTTGCCGATATCGGTCGAGCTGATCGAATCGACGCCGTACGGGGCACGGCGCTTCGTCTCGATGCCGGCGGCCAGGCTGCGCGCATAGGTGCCGTTGACGACGATTTCCTCGCCCTGCTCGCCGTCATCGGTGGCGGCGGTGGTGTTGGCGGGCGTCTCCTGCGCCAGAGCGGGGGCGGTCAGACCGCCGGTCATCAGGATGAGCGAAGCCGAAGCCTTCAGCAGGCTGCGAAACGTGAGCATGATTGTGGTTCCCCATCGGCCTTGGTGCCGGTTCGATGGGGGGCGTTAGGTCGCGCCGGTGTCAGATTGGCGAAATATCGATGACGATATGATGAAAATACCAATCAGGAACCACAACCACACATATGTCGGTCAATTTTCTGGCGTCCGCCTTCCCGTCCTCAGGACAGGTCGGACACCATATCGCTCTCGCCCGCCGTCTGATGGCCGGTCACCTGCGGGCGCTGGCGGCCGATCGTTCGGGCGGTGCGTTCGGGATCGCGCAGCAGCACGCGGCCCGATTTCCACATCAGATCGCCATCGCGGCGCGCTTGCTGGATCATGCGGTTGACGTGAACCGGGGTCAGCCCCAGCGCATCGGCCAGCATTTCCTGGGTCAGCGGCATCTCGAAACTGCCGCCCACGGTCAGCCCGGCGAGCGACAGCCGCTCATAGATTTCAAGCAGGAAGTCGCCGATCCGCTCCTGCGCGTTCAACCGCCCGAGCTGCACAATATGGCCGAGCAGATAGGCCTCGTCGAGCGCCTCGCCGATGGCATAGGCCTGTTCCAGGCTCGATCCGGCGGGGGCGGCCGGCGCGGTGCACAGCACGCACTCGGTCAGCGCGATCACCGTGGCCGAGGCGACGGACATGGCGTGGTGCACCCGTCCGATCACGTCGCCGGGCAGATAGAAGCTCATGAACTGGCGCCGGCCATCGGGCAGGACGCGGACGCGCGCGGCCCAGCCCTGAAGCAGCAGTTGGCTCGCTGGCATCGGGCGGCCCAGGGTCAGGATGGGGTGGCGGGGCGGAACGATCCGCGCTTGCTCCATCGCCTGGCGCAGGCGGTCCTGGTCCGTATCATCCAGCGGCGTGAGGGCGTTCAGCCGGCGCAGCGCGGGGATGTCGGCGGGATCGGCCTCGTTCGCGAGCCGGGCATTGCGGGATAGCTGGGTCATGCGCGTCCTTCATCGGGCATCAGCGCGCCGATCGCGCGGATGACGCGATCGGCATGGAATGGCTTGGCGACGATCGACGCCGAGCGATAGGGGGCGGGCAGGGCCCATTCGTCATAGCCGGTCAGGAACGTCCACGGCACCGATCGCGCCGACAGGCGGTCGGCAATGGCGAAGGCGCGCGTGCCAGACAGGTTGACGTCAAGCACCGCGGCGTCGAGCTCCTGCGTCTCGGCCAGGTCCAGACCTTGTTCCAGCGTCGCGACCGGGCCGACGACGATTGCATCGGCGGCGCGCAGCGCGCGTTCCAGATCGCGCGCGATGAAATACTCGTCCTCCACCACGAGGATTCGCTTGGCGGCAAGCGGCGAATCGTGGCTCATCCCTCGGCACTCCGGTTCAACAGGCCGATATCCTCGACCGGCAATGGTAACGATATCACACACAGGACACCGCCACCACGGAATTGCAAATCGGTCCGCGCGCCCAGCCCATAGGGCAAAGCCTCGCGGATCAGCTCGGTCCCGAATCCTTCACGGACAGGCGGGACAGGCATCGCTGGTACACCCGCTTCATCCCATTTTACAATTAGTTCGCATTTGCCATGGGAATGCGGCTCGACGTGCCATGCGATCGCCAGCCGCCCGGATGGATGACGCAACGCGCCATATTTGAGCGCATTGGTCGTCAACTCATGAATGGCCAGCCCGATCGACTCGGCGGTATCGGCGGGCAGGGTCACGTCCGGTCCTCGGATCGACAGCCGCTCATCCTCGATCGCGCCGACGCCCAGCAGTTCGTCGCGGATCAGATTCTCCAGGTCGACCCGGCCCGACAAGGTCTGGGTCGCCACGATCTGGGTCCGCGCCAGCGAATCCAGGCGGCCCCGGAAATGGTCCGAAATCTCGTCGATCGGTCCACCCGCCTCGACCGTGCGGGTGAAGATCGAGCGGACGATGGTCAGGATGTTGCGCACCCGATGCTGCAATTCGGCGACCAGCGTTTCCTGCCGTTCCTGCAACCGGCGCAGATTGTCGATATCGGTCGAGGTGCCGAACCATTCGATGATCGCGCCATGATCGTCGCGCACCGGCGTCGCGCGTGTCTTGTACCAGCGATAGCGACCGCTCTCGGCGTGGAACAGCCGCCCCTCCATGGTCAGGTTGCCGCGATTCCCCGCCTTCGCCCAGAAGCGTTGCGCCGCCTCGCGATCCTCGGGGTGGACGCCCGCCAGCCAGCCCAGGCCCAGGCTTTGCTCCACCGTCAGACCCGTCGTCGCCACCCATTGCGAGCTGGCCCAGGTCCATTGCCCGTCGCGGGTCGCGGTCCAGACCAACTGGGGTATCCCCTCGATCAGGGTCAGCAGGCGGCGCTGACTGGCGCGCGAGGCGACCTCGGCACGTTTGCGCAGCAGCGCCTGGACAATGGCGGGCGCCAGTTCCTCGGCAATCGCCTGCTCGCGTTCGGTAAAGCCGGTCGGGTGGTTGCCCAGCGCGAACATTGCAAAGGTCTCACCGTCCCGACGCAGCGGCACGCCCAGGAAGTTGCGCAGAACCGGATGGCCATCGGGCATGCCGACCCGCGAGGGATGGGTCTCGGGCTCGTTGACGATCAGCGTGCGGTCCTGGAGCATGACCTCGCCGAAAATACCGCGAATTTTCAGGCCGTTGGGCAGCTTGCGTCGCGCGAAGTCGGGATCGTCGCCGCTATAGGCGGTCCAGCCGCGCTCGCTGATCGCGATATGGTCCAGCCGGCCGCTCGCCTCATGCTGCTCGCCGAAGAAACTGAACGCCGCGCCGGTCAGGTCCTCGGCCACTTCCAGGCAGAGCTGGCCCAGTTCCTCTTCGGTCGAGGCGCGCAAGGCTTCCTGGAGAATGCGGTTGATCCCGGCCAGGACATGGGCGTCCCGCAGCACCGGGTCAGCCGGCGGCTTGGGCGCGGCGGGACACGGTGTCTGGTTAGCCGAATCGGTCATGATCACGAATTTCCCGGGACATTCTCAACGATCCCGGCCCGTGCCGGGTCCCCGGTACACACAATTTCGGGCCGGCTGGCAATCGGGACAAACAGCGGGCGATCCAATGCACCCCTGGTCCCTCTCGCCTCGCCACTATGGGAGGGGTATGAGCGGCGGGTCTTTCCCATCTGGCCGCTGTCCATGCCCTCTGCCTTGCCCGTCCTGCGTCTTTCTCGTCATCTCCTTCTGACCGTCTTGCTTTTGCTGGCGTTGGCGGTCGCGCTGCCGGTGCGGGCGCAGAACGATCCGGTCGCATCGGCGACGGATCGGATCGCGCAGGCCGAACTCGATGTCCGCGGAGTCGACCGCGCGCTCGATGCCAGTGTCGATGACGCTGGCCGCCGGGATCTGCGCAGCAAGGCGCAGGGCGCGCAGGACGCGACCAACCAGGCGATCGCCGACCTCACCGAGCAGTTGGCGCTGGTCAATGCCCGTATCGCCGGCCTGGGCACGGTTGCACCGGGCGAGACGGAAGCGCCCGAGCTCCGCGCGCAGCGCCGCACGCTGACCAGTCTGCGCACCACGCTGGACGCCGCGATCAAGCGCGGCCGGCTGGCGGGTGTCGAGGCGGGGCAGTTGGTCGACGAAATCGACCGCAGCCAGGCCGAGCAGTTCAGCCAGAAGCTGTCCTCCAAGGTTCCTTCGCCGCTCAGCCCCGCTTTCTGGACGGTCGTGCTCGACCAGACGCCGCGCGACCTGCGCCGGGTCGGCCTGTTCCTGGAACAGGGCGGGGCGCAATTGTCGCGCCAATGGCGCGGCGGCATCCCCTGGCACGCGATCCTGGGCTTCGCGCTGGCCGTCATCCTGGTCGGCCCGGTCCGGCTGAAGGCGCATCGGTTGATGCAGCGTCGCCTGATCGCCGAAGCGCCACCCAGCCGGGTGCGGCGATCGGCCAACAGCCTGTGGCGCGTGGCAGTGGGCACGCTTTGTCCATTGGCCGGGGCGTTCATCTTCGTCCAAGGCCTGCGCTGGTCCGGGCTGTTGCCGCAGCGCTGGAGCGGCTTTCTCGACGGGTTCGTCTTCGCCGCCGGGGTCGCGGGGTTCACCGCCGCCGTCACCGGCGCGGTGCTGATGCGCAGCCAGCCGTCCTGGCGGATCACGCCATTGGATGACGAAACCGCCAATCGCCTGCGTCCGCTATCCTGGGTGCTCACCGTCCTGACCTTTACCACGACGATGGTGGGCGCGTTCGAGACCGCGATCGGCAGCAGCCGTTCGGCGGTGATCGCCACCCAGGCGATCGTCGCGCTTATCCATCTGATGCTGATCGTCGTGACCCTGGTCGTGCTCGGCCACCTGCGCGCCGCGCGGGCCGCGCGTGAGGAAACGACGAGCGCGGGCGTCAGCGCAGGATTGAGCGTCGCCATCCTGCTCGCCTGGGTCGCGGTCGGCGTGGCGGCGGTGGCGCTGGTCATCGGCTATATCTGGTTCGCCTGGTTCATCGCGCTGATGATCGGCTGGATCGTGCTGCTCGGCTCGGCGCTCTATCTGATGCTGGTCGCGACCGACGATATCGCGACCACCGTCTTCGTCCGCGACAGCCGCGTCGGCATCACGCTGACCCGCGCGCTGGGCATACGCGGCAGCATGGTTGATCAGTTCGGCCTGGTCCTGTCGGGCATCGTCCGGCTGGCGCTCATCCTCCTGGCGCTGGGTGTGCTCCTGCGGCCCTTCGGCGCGAGCGGCGATCCCGGCGCAGTGTTCGACCAGATCGGCCAGTTCGCCGAAGGGATCAAGGTCGGTGGCGTCTGGATCTCGCCGGGAGCGATTCTGCGCGGCCTCGTCATGCTGTTCATCGGACTGGCCCTGGTCCGCGCCTTCATGGGCTGGCTCGACCATCGCTACCTGCCCGCGACCGATCTGGACGGATCGGGGCGCAATTCGGTCAGCCTGGTGGCGCGCTATATCGGCGTGGCGCTGGCCGTCATCTGGGGGCTCGCCTCGCTGGGCATCGGGGTGGAGCGGATCGCGCTGCTGCTCTCGGCGCTGTCGGTCGGCATCGGCTTCGGCCTTCAGGCGATCACGCAGAATTTCGTCTCCGGCCTGATCCTGCTCGCCGAGCGGCCGATCAAGATCGGCGATCTGGTGCGCGTCGGGACGGATGAGGGCGATGTGAAGCGGATCAGCGTGCGCTCGACCGAGATCGAGCTGGCCGACCATTCGACGCTGATCGTTCCCAATTCCGAACTCATCACCAAATCGGTGCTGAACAAGACGCTGTCGGGGCCGCTAGGGCGTATCCAGATCCAGTTCTCGGTTCCAATCGAATCGGATGCCGCGATGGTGCGCTCGATCGTGCTGGACTGTTTCGCGGAGCAGGAGGCGGTGCTCGCCGATCCGGCCCCCTCGGCCTTTATCGACTCGATCGTCGACGGGCGCATCCTGTTCAACTGTTTCGCCCATGTCGCCAGCCCGCGCGCGGCCTATGGCACGCGTAGCGCCGTGCTGCTGCAATTGCTGCCCGCGCTGCGCGAGCGCGGCATCACTATCGGCACGGTGCCACAGCGGCTGGAACTGGTCGGGCAATTGGCCCCGCCGGCGCCAGATGAACGCGAGATGAAATGAACAAGTCCCGGCCGGTCACCAAAGAGTAACGCTAACTTCTTCGAGCATCCCTATCCGCGCGGCCAGCGACGACCGGAAGGTCGATCGGGGGATAGGGATAAAAAGACCATGAACATCAATTGGGTTCGCGCTTCGCTGCTGGGCGGTACGGCGCTTCTGGCGATCGCGGGTGCACCCGCTTTCGCGGCGGATACCAAGCCCGCTGACACCAATGCTGCGGCCGATCCGGCGGACGATGCGGGCCAGCTCAAGGAAATCGTCGTCACCGCCACCAAGCGCGAGACGAGCCTTCAGAAGACGCCGATCGCCATCTCGGTCATCGATCCGACCGTCCTGAAGGACCGCCACGTCCAGAGCCTGCTCGACCTGGCCGACGGCACCGTCCCGTCGCTTCGCGTCGCCACCTTCGAGGCACGCCAGTCGGCGCTGACCGTCGGTATCCGCGGCATCGTGCCCTTCGACCAGAACCAGACCGCGCGCGACACCGGCGTCGGCGTCTATATCGACGGCGTCTATCTGGGCCGTTCGCAGGGCCTGAACGCCGCCCTGTTCGACATCGAGCGCGTCGAGGTGCTGCGTGGCCCGCAGGGCACGCTGTTCGGCCGCAATACCGAAGGCGGCGCACTGTCCATCGTCACCGCCAAGCCGACCGGCAAGTTCGGCGGCGCGCTGACCGCGGGCTTCGGCAATTATGGTGCGTACAACACCGCCGCACATATCAACCTGCCCGAGTTCAACAATATCGCGATCAAGCTGGACGGCGTGATCCAGCACCAGAATCCGTTCGTGAAGAACCCGCTGCCCGGCAGCGTGGGCTGGGGCGCCTTCAACCGGGCGGGTGGTCATGTCGCCGCCGTCTGGAAGCCGGTCGACGGCTTCTCGGCCGAACTGTCCTATGACCAGGCGAAGGACGAGAACACGCCCTTCTACAGCCAGTTGATCAATTACAACCCACGTGGCCTGCCGGTCGCGACGATCGCGCAGATCAACGCCAATGGCGGCAAGCTGCCCTCCGGCACCATCGCGCCGCTGTCGCCGCTGGTCGTGGTGTCGGGCGACAACCGCATGAAGACTGCGGATATCGGCGTGCCGCAGCAGTATAGCGTCGACCGCACGCACGGCGTCTCGGCCAAGCTGAACTATGACGTCATGCCGGGCCTGGAGCTGCGCTCGATCACCGCATGGCGCGGCGTGTCGACCGATCAGTGGGACAATTCGGGTGGCGCGCATCGCACCGTGTTCCTGCCGAACAGCAAGTTCAGCCGCTACAGCCTGTCCTTCATGCAGCAGCACCAGTTCAGCCAGGAGTTCCAGGCGGTCGGCAGCCTGCCGCAGCTCGATTATGTCGCGGGCCTCTATTATTTCACCGAAAACGCCCGCGAAGTCGCCGCCACCCCGTCGACCAACCAGTGGAATTCGGACGGTACCGGCTACACCATCCTGTCGCAGACCGCGCTGGGCACGATCAGCTCGGGCAACCAGGGCTGGGCGCCGGGTTCGTTCTTCCTGCAGCGCGGCAGCTTCGCCAAGGCCTATAGCTATGCGGCCTTTGCCCAGGCGACCTATACCCCGGCGGGCTTCGACGCCTTCCACCTGACGGTCGGCGGTCGCTACACCCACGACAAGCGCAACGGCACGCTCTATCTGGTGCAGGGCAAGTCCACCAACTTCCCCTTCACCTTCGACAACCACCGGTTCGATCCGATGGTGACGGCGGCGTTCGACGCCAGCGACACGGTCCACCTCTACGCCAAATATTCGACCGGCTATCGCGCCGGTGGCGCCAATGACCGTTCGCAGACCTTTGCCGCCTTCGGTCCCGAAGCGGTCAAGTCCTACGAACTGGGCGCCAAGATGGACCTGCTGGACCGTCGCGTCCGCCTGAACTTGGCCGGCTATATCATGGATCGCACCGGCACCCAGATCGACTTCGACAATGTCGACACCAACCCGGCGAGCCCGACCTACAACCTGCATACCGAGGAAACCCGCAACGCGCCGGGCACGTCCAAGATTCGCGGGCTTGAGGCCGATATCACGACCAACCCGGTCGAGGGCATGACGGTCGGCGCGTCCTATGCGTACACCTATACCAACGTGCCGCTGACGCCCAATCCCTTCCTCAACAACACGCTGACCCAGGTGTTCGTGGTCTATACGCCGCGCAACGCCGCCTCGGCCTATGTCGATTACGAAGTGCCGCTGGCCGGTTCGGAGGCGAAGGTCCGCTTCCATCTGGACGGCAATTATTCGGACCCGGCCTATAGCTTCCAGAACGAGACGACCCGCACCGACAAGACCTTCGTCATGAACGGCCGCATCGCGCTGGCCGATCTGCCGCTGACCGAGAATGGTACGAAGATGACCGTGTCGCTGTGGAGCCGCAATTTGCTCAACAACACCTTCATCTACCGTCGCTCGGCCGCCAACGCCGCGACGCTGGGCGATTATGGCAACTTCAACCCGCCCCGGACCATCGGTCTGGAGGGTACGGTTCGCTTCTGATCCTTGTTGCATAGCCGGAACTGGCGGGCCGTCCCTTAAGGGGGCGGCCCGTTTTTTATGGCGTGGGCCGGGTGGCATGGTGACCGACCCGCGCATTTCCCCGCCAGCCGATTGCCCCGCACCGGCCGAGCGATTAAGCAGGGTTCGTGCCGCCGATTATGCTCGATCCCGTCGATATGCGTGTCCGTTTGTTCGACACGTTGGACCGGATTGGCGCGGAAGACCGGGACGCGCTGAGCGAGCTGTATCGGATGACCTCGGCCAAGCTGTTCGGCATCTGCTTGCAGATCTGTCGGGATCGGAGCGCGGCGGAGGACGTGCTGCAAGACGTCTATGCCATCATCTGGAAGCGGGCGGGCGCGTTCGAAGCGGGATCGGCCAGCCCGATGTCATGGCTGGCCACCATTGCCCGCAACCGATCGATCGACTGGGTCCGGGCCCGCGCCAAGCGGCCGACGCAGCCCATCGACCACGCTCATGAGGTGGCCGATGCGACGCCCGACCAGGCACAGGCCGCCGAACGCGCCGAGACCGCGCAGCGCCTGCACGAATGTCTGGAGGCGCTGGAGGGGCGGCAACGCGACGCCATTCGCACGGCCTTTTTCGACGGCATGACCTATGCCGAACTGGCCGATGCGCAAGGCGTGCCGCTGGGTACGATGAAGAGCTGGGTCCGGCGCGGGTTGATGCAGTTGCGGGGGTGCGTCGGTGACCACTGATCCCGATCCCGACATGATGGCCGCCGAACTGGCGCTGGGGCTGCTCGACGGGGAGGAGCGGGCGGTGGCGCTGCGTCGCGTCCTGTCCGATCGCGGGTTCGCGGCGGAGGTCGAATGGTGGCGGCGGCATCTCGCCGATCTGCTCGACGACTATCCCTCCGTGCCGGCACCCGAGGGGTTGATCGATCGGATCGCCATGGCTTCGCGACCCAAGCCGCGTTCCCGGCTCAAGACGCTGATCCCCGCCGGCCTGGCGGTCGCGGCGGCGGTATTGCTGGTCCTCTTCCTGCGCCCGGTGCCGGTCCCCGAAGCGCCGTCCCAGGCAAGCCCGCCGACGATCATGATCGCGGCACTGACCCCGACCGGCAAGGATGTGGCTCCCTTCGGTGCGACCGTCGACCTTCGTCGCGGGGAATTGCGGGTCGCCGCCATCGATCTGGCACCGCCGGGCAAGTCGGCGCAGCTCTGGCTCATCAAGGACGGCACGCCGCATTCGCTGGGGTTGCTGGCTCGATCGGGGGCAACGCGGATCGCGCTTCCAAAGGCCGAGCGATCGGGAATGCGGTCGGGCGCCGTCCTCGCCGTGTCGATCGAACCGCCCGGCGGATCGCCCAAGCCGACGCCGACCGGACCCGTCGTGGCCAGCGGCGCCTTGGCCGCCACCTGACGACCCATCGCTGCCACCGCTTCGGCTTATCGCGGGAGCGGCAGTAGCATCGATACGGCCAGCCCTGGCCGGGCATCCCCCAGTTCCAACTCCCCGCGATGCAATCGCGCGATGGCGGCGACCAGCGGCAGGCCCAGACCATGGCCCGCCCGCGTCCGCGCCGAGTCGAGGCGTCCGAACCGGCGGAGCGCCAGCGCGCGGTCTTCCGGTGAAATGCCGGGCCCGTCATCGGCGACGCGCAGCGCCAGCCTATCGCCATCCGCCGCTTCCAGCGTCACCTGAATCCTACCGCCGGGTGCGCCATGCTTGATCGCATTGCCGATCAGATTGACCAACGCCTGAATCAGCAATTGCCGGTCGCCGAGGAAATTCTTCGGGTGCACGGCCAATCGGAGGTGAAGCCGATGGCCCGCTTCCTCGGCCACCGGCATCATCATCGTCGCGGTTTCCTCGACCAGCGCGGCGAGGTCGATCGGTGCGAAGCCCGCCTGGCGGTGCCCCGCCTCGACCTCGGCGATGCGGAGCAGCGCGGCGAACATCGCGAGCAGCGCATCGCATTGGGCCAGCGCATCCCGCGCGCGCGTCGCCTGTTCGGGGCCGTCCGCTTCCTCGACCATCCCCGCCAATTGGCCGCGTAGCCGGGACAAGGGCGTGCGCAGGTCGTGTGCGATGTCGTTGGAGACGCCGCGCATCCCCTCCATCAACTCGGCGATGCGGTCGAGCATCCGGTTGAAGGCGGCGGCCTGGCGGTCGAACTCGTCGGCCGATCCGGTCAGCGGCACGCGGTGGCGGATGTCACCGGCGATGATCGCATCGACCGCGCGGCGCAGATCGCCGATCCGCCGCCCGACCAGCCGCGAAAAGGCGATCACGCCGCCCAGTACGATCAGGATGATCGATCCGAAGCCGATCAGATAGATGCGGGTGCGCTGCGTGCGGTAATCGTCGAACGGCTCGGTCTCGGCGACGATGACCAGCCGTCGCCCGGCCCCGGCGTCGCGGACAAGGGCCCGGCCATGCGACAGGCCGACGATCCCGTCGCGGGCGCGCAGGTCCGAGCGGCCGAGCGGCAGGTCATGGCGGAGCCGGATATTGCCACCCAGCGCGCGGCCGGCGGGATCGAGCAGCAACAGGCCGACATCGCCCGTGTCCCGCTGCGCCGACAGGCCTACGATCCGCGCCAGCAGGGTGCGGGTCGGGATCGGCGCGGTACCGCCATCGCCATCGCGCTCCAGCAGCAGGTCGCCGACCACATCGATCCGCCTATCGACCAGTTGCGCCACGGTCACCCGGTTGGCGGCCAGGATCGACACCCCCGTCGCCACGGTGGCGACCAGGAACAGCAGGAGGACGCCGGCGGTCAGCCCACGGAGCGAGACCCGCCGGACCGCCGCGTCGATCATGGCTTCAACGAATAGCCGATGCCCCGCACCGTCTCGATCGGATCGCTGCCGCCCGCCTCGGTCAGCTTCACGCGCAAGCGGCGGATATAGACGTCGACGACATTGGTCTCCGGCTCGAATTCATAGCCCCAGACACGCTCGATCAGCATCGCGCGGGTCAGCACCTCGCCGGCATGCCGCGCCAGTTCGGTCAGCAGCTTGAGTTCCAGATTGGCGAGCGCGATCGGCTGGCCCGCTCGCCAGGCGCGAAAGCTGGTCGGGCTGACGACGATGTCGCCGGCGCGGATCGTGTCGCTTTCCCCGACCGTCCAGCGCCGCCCGCGCAGCACCGCGTTGATCCGCGCGTTCAGCTCCTCGGCGGCGACCGGCTTGACGACATAATCGTCCGCGCCGGCCTCCAGCCCGTCGACCTTGTCCGAGGCCATGGACAGCGCGGTCAGCATGATGACGGGCACCGTCAACCCGCGTTCGCGCAGGGTCTCGACCACCGACAGCCCGTCGAGCCGTGGCATCATCCGGTCGAGGATGACCGCGTCGAACTGCTCGCGGTCGAGCGCGGCCAGCGCCTGGCGTCCGTCGCCGACATGTTCGACCCGGTGGCCCAGGCGAGTCAGGTCGTCGGCAAGGCCGGCGGCATAGTCGCGATCATCCTCGACCAGAATCAGGTGCAGACTCATCAGGCAAATTCCATTTCGAGCGGCGCGAATCGCCTGATCGGGCAAAAAAGCCAAGCCAATATCGTCCCGTTCGTATCGCGCTGGAACAATCGAGACAGATGGGCAGCGGACTCCATGGTTCCGCCGGTCCGACGACGCGCGTAGCAGCAATGGCGACAAATGGGCGTATTCCGTGACGGGATCGCCGGATGATGGCCTGCAAGGGCGAGAGGCGAGATATGGCGACCACGACTTCGATCATCCTGGACGGCGACCTGTCCGACTGGCGTGCGACCGACCGGATCGATAGCGGCCTGGGCGATGGTTATTCCATCTATGCCAAGAGCGATGACCAGGATTTCGTCTTCGCGATGACCGCGCCGATGGCGATCGGAGCGAACACCACCGCCTGGCTCAACACCGATCGCAATGCCGCCACCGGCTATCAGGTCTTCGGCTTTGCCGGCGGCGCGGAATATAACATCAACTTCAACGCCGACGGCACCGTCTCGCTCTACAAGGGCGGGGCGGGCGAGACGCTGGTGATGGCGGGGCTGCAGGCGGCATGGTCGGCGGATCGCCAGACGGTCGAGTTCCGCGTGCCCAAGGCCGCGATCGGCAATCCGCAGGCGATCGACACGCTGTACGACGTCAACGACAGCGTGTTCCTGCCCGGCAATTATTCGGCCAAGCCCTTCACCGTCTTCAACGACACCGGCATCACCGCCGACCCGTCGCATCGCATCGCGATCGTCTGGTCGGAAACGACCGCCAATGCCTATTTCAGCAAGACGGCGTATGCGCAGTTGTTCATGGCCGCCCAGTCCCAGGCGATGCAGGCCGGAACGCCGTTCGACATCATCACCGAGGACGATCTGACCAACCTGTCGACGCTGGCCAAGTACGACTCGATCGTCTTCCCATCCTTCCGCAACGTCCAGGCGGACAAGGCGGATGCGATCGCCCACACGCTGGAACAGGCGACCAAGCAGTTCGGCATCGGCCTGGTCGCGGCGGGCGAGTTCATGACCAACGCCGCCGATGGCAGCGCGCTGGCGGGGGACAGCTATGCGCGCATGAAGCTGTTGTTCGACGCCACCCGCGTCACCGGCGGCTGGCCCGCCGATGTGACGATCAAGGCGGCGGACGCGAACCACAGCGTCCTCGACGGCTATGCCAATGGCGAGACGATCCGCGACTATAAGGGCGTCGGCTGGAACGCCTTCACTAGCGTCAGTGGGACGGGCGAGACGATCGCGACGCAGACGGTCAACGGCCAGACCTATGCCGCGGCCATCGCCACCCATACCGGCGGCCGCAACGTCCTCTTCTCGACCGAAGCGGCGATGGCCGACGACAATCTGCTGCAAAAGGCGATCGACTATTCGGTGCATGGCTCGGCCAGCACGGGGGGCTTGCGCGTCGGCCTTCAGATGACCCGCGACGCCGGCCTGTTCGCGTCCCGCATCGATATGGACCAGAGTCAATATTCGGACGAGGTGAAGCCCGAGGACGGCTCGGCCGGCATCTACAGCAAGCTGCTGCCCATTCTCGACCAGTGGAAGTCGCTCTATAATTTCGTCGGCAGCTATTACGTCAATATCGGCAACGACCCGTCGCAGCAGCGCTCGACCGACTGGTCGGTGTCGGCGCCGATCTATGCGCGGATGATGGCGGCGGGCAACGAAATCGGCCTGCACAGCTATACCCATCCCGAGGACACCAATGTCCTGACCGCCGAGCAGATCGCCTATGAGTTCGGGGCCGAGCGCGCCGAGCTGGAAAAGCAGATGAGCGCCTATCTGGGCCGGCAGGTGTCGCTGGGCGGCGCGGCCGTTCCCGGCGCGCCTGAGACGATCGCGACCAGCCAGGAAATCCTGAAGCATGTCGCCTATCTGTCGGGCGGCTATACCGGCGTCGGCGCGGGCTATCCCAACGCCTTCGGCTATATGACCCCGGGCAATGCGGCGGACGGCAAGGTCTATCTCGCCCCCAACACCATGTTCGACTTCTCGCTGATCGAGTTCCAGAAGAAGACCGTCGCCGAGGCGGAGGCCGAATGGGGCAAGGAACTGGCGACGCTGACCGCGCATGCCGATGCGCCGGTGATCGTCTGGCCGTGGCATGATTACGGTCCCGCCATGTGGACCGGCGATGCGGCGGTGAAGAGCCCCTATGTCACGTCGATGTTCACCAACTTCATCGCCAAGGCGGCCGCCGCCGGCGTCGAGTTCGTGACGCTGGCCGATCTGGCCGCACGCATCGGCGCGTTCCAGAAGGCGTCGATCACCACCACCGTGTCGGGCGACACGATCACCGCCGAGGTGACCTCGGCCGGCGACACGCTCGGCACCTTCGCGCTCGACGTCGACGGGCAGCAGGCGGGGCAGGTGATCAAGAGCGTGACCGGCTGGTATGCCTATGACGCGAACAAGGTGTTCCTGCCCAAGGCGGGCGGCACCTATGCCATCACCATGGGCCAGGCGGCCGATGACGTGACCCACATCACCGACCTGCCGATGCGCGCCTCGCTGATTTCGCTGAGCGGCGACGGTCGCGACCTGAGCTTCTCGGTCGAGGGTGAGGGCAAGGTCGTCATCGACCTGAAGGCGCCGGGTACCGACTGGACCACCGTCAAGGGCGCGACCATCGCCAGCCAGATCGGCGAGATCCTGACCATCGATATCGGCACGATCGGCCAGCATGACGTGACCGTCGGCCATGTCGCCAATAGCGGCCCGACCATCACTTCCTTTGGCGGTGCCGATACGGGGCGCATGTCGATCGCGGAGAACGGCACCGCCGTCACCACCATCACCGCGACCGATCCCGACATCGCGCTGGGCGACAGCATCCGCTATTCGATCGCGAACAAGGGCGATGGCGCGGCCTTCGCCATCGATGCGACGACCGGCGTGTTGAAGTTCCTGAACGGCCCGGATTACGAAAATCCGACCGATCTCAATCACGACAATGTCTATGACCTGACCGTGATCGCCACCGACGCCAAGGGCGCGGTCGATATGCAGACGCTGTCGATCGGCGTGACCGATGTCGTCGGTATCACCAAGACGGGGACGATCTTCAGCGACACGATCAACGGCACCGGCGAGCAGGATTTGCTCGACGGCAGTTGGGGTAATGACGTGCTGAACGGTCTGGGCGGCAACGACAAGCTGATCGGCGGTTGGGGTAACGACACGCTGAACGGCGGCGATGGCGACGACGTCCTGATCGGCGGCATGGGCAAGGACATCCTGACCGGCGGCGCGGGCAAGGACATCTTCCGCTTCGAAACGGCCTCGGAAAGCTCGACGCTGTCGTCGCTGCGCGATGTCATCACCGATTTCCAGTCGGGCGAGGACAAGATCGATCTGTCGGCGATCGACGCCAACACCTCGATCTTCGCGCGCGGCGACCAGGCCTTTACCTTCCTGTCCAAGCCCGGCGCGGCCTTCACCGGCGCCGGCCAGCTACGCTTCAACTACCAGATGGTCGGCGGCAAGGAATATACCATCGTCGAGGGCAATACCGACGCCTTCGGTCTGGCCGACTTCTCGATCGCGCTGCTCGGCCATCACAATCTGACCGCCGGTGATTTTTATTTATAAATAGGGGCTAAGACCGCCGTCATGGCGGGAATCGGCTTTCAACTGGCCAGGATGGCGCGCGAGGGCGGGGTCGGCGGAATCGCCGGCGCCGCGCTGCACGGCGCGTTCATCAGCGCCGGCCCCTGGCTGGTCACCGCCATCGCCATGGCGGCGTTCGAGCGCTGGACGCCCGGCGCGATGGCGGGGGGTGACGCGATGATGGTCCATAGCGTCCTGATCTATGCCTTCAGCCTGTCGGCGCTCGCCGCGGGCCCGATCGCGATCTTGGCGATACGACTGATGGCCGACCGGCTGTTCGCACGCGATGTCGGCGGCGTGCCCGGCATATTGCTGGTCGCGCTGGCCGGCGGCGGTGTGCTGGCGCTGGTACTGGGGGCGGGGGTGTTCGGTGTCTGGGCCGCGCTGCCGCTGGTGCCGGCGGCCTGGGCCAGCCTGTTGCTCGCCTGGCTGACCCAGATATGGATCGCCGCGCCGCTGCTGACCGCGCTGCGCCGCTATCGCGCAGTGCCGTTGGCCTATCTGCTGGGGGTCGGCGGGGCGGCGGCGTGCTTGGCATGTGTCGGCCATCTCGGCGGCACATGGGTGCTGGCGAGCGTGACCGGTGGCGCGGGGCTGACGCTGGCCGCCGTTCTGGTCCTGCTGCGCCGGCATTTCACGGCCCCGGCGATAATGCCGACGCGCGATCTGATCGGGTGGCGGCTGGCGCTGATCATCGCCATGGCCGGGCTGACGGGGGCGGTGGCGATCTGGGTCGACAAATGGCTGCTCTGGGCCGGGCCCGACAGTGTCCAGACCCTGGGCCGGTTGCGGCTCAACCCGATCAACGATGCAGGCAGTTTCCTCGGCCTGCTGACCATGGTGCCCGGACTGACCCTGATCCTGATCGTCGGGGAGACGCGGTTCGACCGCGCCTTTGGCGACCTGATGGCGCGGTGCACCGGCACCTCGACGCTGGCACGGATCGAGGAGGCGCGGGCCGAACTGATCGAGACCCTTTTCGACGGCTTGCGCCTGTTGGTGCTGATCCAGGCCCTGGTCGCCGCCCTCGCCTGGGTGCTGGCGGTGCCGTTATTCGAGCTGATCGGTGCCGACCCGCGCGGCATCTTCGCCTTCCGCCATACTTCGGCGGGGGCGGTGTTCCATCTGGTCGCGATCGGGGCGACCGTCGTCCTGTCCTATTATGACCTGTTCGCGCGTGTCGTCCTGATCTGGGCGAGCTTCGCCCTGGCCAGTGCGCTGGCGACCTGGATGCAATGGGACGCCGGGCTGGCCGCCTTTGGCTGGGGCTATATGGCGGGTGCGGTGGTGGGTGCGTCGGTCGGCATCGCGATGGTCGCCGAATCGACCTTCCGTCTGGTCTATCTGCTCTTCGTCGGCAACAACCCCGCCGTGGTCGGGCGCGAAGGACGATGGGCATGAGGGGCGGCATGATGGGGCGACGGACCTTGCTGGGCCTGGGGGCCGGCGCGCTCGGGTTGGCCTTCGGGCGCCATGCCACGGGGGATGCGGCCGAGCGGCGCTGGCGTTGGGGCGTGGATTATGGCGCCGCGACCGACCCGTCGCTCGCCCGTCAGTTCGATCTGCTGGTGCTGGAGCCGCATCACGCCCGCCCGATTGCGCCACTCCGCGGACCCAGCAGCAAGCTGCTCGGCTATGTTAGCCTGGGCGAAGTGGAAAAGAGCCGGCCCTATTTCGCCACGCTCCTGCGCGACGGCGCCCTGCGCGCGCCCAACCCGCATTGGCCTGATGCGCGTCATGTCGATCTGCGCCATCCCGCCTGGCGCGCCGCGCTGTTGAATCTCGTCGTGCCCGCGATTCTGGCGATGGGCTATGACGGGCTGTTCCTCGACACGCTCGACAATGCCGAGGCGATGGAACGCGACGATCCGGAGGGCAATAAGGGCATGGTCGCGGCGGCGGCGGGGTTGGTCGCTGCCCTGCGCGCACGCTTCCCCGGCATCCTGCTGATGCTCAACCGGGGCTATGCCGCGCTGCCCGAGGTGGCGCCGCGGATCGACTATCTGCTGGGCGAGTCGATGGCCTCGCGCTGGAGTTTCGCGGCCAAGCGCTATGAGATGCTGTCGGACGGCGACTGGCATTGGCAGGCGGAGCGGTTGCGCTCGGCCAAGGCCCGCAACCCCGCGCTGCGGCTGACCACGCTCGATTATTGGGATCCGGCGGATGGCAAGACGGTGGCGGCGCTCTATGCCCGCGAACGCGCGGCCGGGTTCGATCCCTATGTCGCCACGCTGGCGCTCGACCATCTGATCGCGGAGCCGATGGGATGACGCGCCGTTCGTCGCAGCGCTGGATGGCGATCGCCCTGCCGATCGTGGCGGGCCTGGCGATTCTGGCGCTGGGCCTGGTGCTGATGCCGGGGCGGCGCGAGGTAGAACAGGCTGCCCGCCGTGCGGCCCCGCCGGTCCCGCCCGTCGTCCCGCCACAGGCGACGCCCACCGCCGCGCCCGTCCCGCCATCGGCCCCGCCACATCCCGAACTCGGTCCCGCGATCCTGACCGCCAATGCCACCGCGCTGGCGGCGCTGACCCAGAGCCTGACCGACCAAGGCGTGACCGTCACCACCGCGCAAGTCGCCTATGATCTGGCGGCGGCGGGGCGCCCCGCCGTGGCGCTCGCCTATCTCGCAGCGCGGGCCGATGGCACCGGCCCCGCGACCTGGTTGCTGCGCGTCGATCTGTTGCGCAAGCTCGGCCGGCGCAAGGAGGCGGAGGCTTTGCTGGCCGCCGCCGCCACGCGCCCTATCGGCGTGCCGCCCGCAGCGATCATCGCCACTGGCTATGCGCTGGATCGCCCCGATCTGATCATCGCGGCGGCGGCATCGGGGGCGATTCCGCCGCCCGACGCCAAGCTCGCGCATGATCTGGCGCAGCGGGCCGAGGCGCGCGGGAGGCTCGACTGGCTGGCGCAGCTCGACCGGGCGGGGGGTGCCGATTGGCGCGCGGGCGATCCCTGGCTGGCGCTGCGGGTCGCGATCCGGACGGGGGACAGCGCCTCGGTGCTGCGCGCGATCGGCGGTCTGCCTGCCGAAGAGCGGGAGGACGCGCGGACGGCCTGGATGACGCGGACCGGCGATCGCGCTGGATTGCGTAGCCAGATGCTGGCTCAGGCGGCGCGGCCGGGGGCCGATCTACCGGCCTTGGCGGAGCGGTTGTTGGCGATCGGCGCGCGCGAGGACGCAATCGCGCTGTTGCGCCGGGCGGCCATCGGACAATCGCCCGGCTCGGCGGTGGGGCAGCGGCTGCTCTATCTGATGGGGCCGCGCCCCGCATCCGGTGATCGCGAATGGTTGCGGCAACAGGCGCTGGCGGGATCGAGCGCCGATCAGGCGCGCTGGCTGGCCGCCTATGCCGAGCGCGATACGCCCGCGACCGCGCTGGCCTTTGTGCAGCGCCATCCGCTGGCGGCGCGGACCGATATCGCGATCCTTCGCCTGCAACTGGCCCAAGAGGAGGGCGATCGCGGGGCTGCCCGCCAGGCGATGGCGGCACTGCTCGACGGACGGGCGCTCGAGCCGGGCGCGCTGCGTCGTATCTCGGCATTGGCGGATGGGCTCGACCCGGCCCAGGCGCGCGCGCTGGCCGAGCGGCGCATCGCGGCGGGAATTGCGGGACCGCGCGACCGGCTCGACCTCGCCTGGGCGGCCTGGAATGCGGGGGATGCGGCGCGCACGCGCGACTGGCTGCACGAATATCTGGTCGAGGCACCAGGCGACCTGCCCGCGCTGCGGCTGATGGCGGATGCGCAAGCCCGACTGGGCGGGCCGGCGGCGGCGCGACCCTGGCTGGAGCGGGCGCTGTTGCAGGCACCGCGCACCGGGCGGACACGGGCCGAGCTGCTCGACCGGCTGGGGCGGCGCGCCGAGGCGCTGGCGCTGGTTACGGCGATGCGGCGTGCGGCTCCGCGCGATGCCGAACTGGCCGCGTTGCAGGCACGGCTGCTGATCGCGGCCGGGCAGCCTGGGCGGGCACGGGCGGTGTTGACGCCATGATCGCCACTGATCTGCCCCCCTCGGCCGGCGCGGCGATGCCGCAACTGACGGTGCCCGATATGGTCTTCGTCGACCATCGCATCGTCGCGCCGGGCGATCCGCGCCTCGTCTGGCCTGCCGGTACCGCGCTGACCTTGGAGCGAGCGGAAGGCGAGGTGATCGTCCATTCCGATCGCCCGATCGGAGCCGAGGCGGTGGCGCTGTTCCAATCGCAGGTCGGGGCGGCGATCGGCGACCTGCGCTGGAACGATGTCAGCCTGGTCCTGCGCCCCGCCACCGGATGGGCGATGGATGCGCGGATTATCGGCGCGGCGCTGATCGTCGCCTTCCAGCCTGCCGCCGATGCGGTGGTGACGGCGCCGGTCAGCGACGGCGATCCGAAGGCTGACGTCGCCCGCGCCTTGGTCGAGGCCGATCTCGCCGCCGGCTATCCGGGGCGGGGGCGCGAACAGGCCGCCTCGCTGGTGGCACGTGATCCCGAGGACCAGCGCGCCGCCCGGCTGCTCGCTGACGCGCGGATGCTGGACGGCGATGTCGCCGGTGCCGCCCGAGGCTATCGGGCGGTGGGCGCGACCGATAAGGCCGCGCGCCGCGCCATGGCGGCGGCGGGCGGCACGGCCAGCGTGGGACTTGTCGCGCGCGAGGGCGGCGATCTGGCGCAGCTGGAGGCGAGCATCCGCGCTGAGGTGCCGCTCGACGACCGGGTGAGCATGGGGGCGAGCGTCCGTCATCTGGTCAGCCGGGTCGAAGCGGGGGGCGGCCAGGTCAGCGAGACGGCATCGGTGATCGATGCTGGTCTGGCGGTCGCGCTCAGCGATGCCGCGCGGCTCCAGTTGCTGGCCGCCTCGGCGCTCGACGACGGGGTGACCGGCGGCGGCGTCAAGCTGACCTATGGTCCGGCCGAGGCCCAGTTCCGCGTGGCGTTGACCCGCCACATGCCCGATTATGTCACGCCGGCGCAGGTGCTCGCCGGTGGTTATCTGTCGCGCGCAGCGCTGGGCGGCGTCTATCGCCTGAGTTCGGGGCTGGTCGTGCAGGGGGATGTGGGCGTCAATCGTTATGGCCTGGCGGGCAGACGCGGGGCGAGCGACAGCGTGACGCTGGCCGGTGGCCTCGATTATCTGATCCGCCGCCGTTATCCGCTCTTCGGGCTCAGCTACCGGGTCGAGGCCGAATATGTGCAGCATATGCGCAGCGATGCGACGGGCATACCGCTCATCCCGCTTGCCGACCGCGAGAACCATACGGTGCAGGCGATGCTCGGCGAGGCGCTGGGCGAGGTACAACTGACCGGCATGGCGGGATGGACGGTCGACCGCTTCGGCGGTGACGGCCCCAATGCCAGCCTGGGGATGACCGTACCTATCGGCCTGTGGTGGAAGGTCGAGGCGTCGGGCGGTCTGACCTCGATCAGCCGGCCTGGCTTTTCGGGGCAGCAACTGTTCGCCCGCGCGCTGGTGACACGCAGCCTGGGGGCGCCGCGGTGACCCCCGAACTGCTGAACGAGCGCCAGCCCAAGACGCGGTGGCGGCGGAACGTCCGGATCGCGCTGGAAATCGCGATCGTCTTTGCCTTGCTCGCCGCGCTCGACGAATGGTTGACCGGCGGGGTCGGTTTTGCCGGCGTGCGACCCAGCCCCTATTGGATTCCGGTGCTGGTCATGGCGCTGGTCTATGGCACGGGGCCGGGCATCGCGGCGGCGGTGATCGCCTCCCTCCTTTGGCTGCTCGCGGCGCACCGCGATGGCAGCGAGCGGGATTATCTCGACTGGCTGCTGCACCTGTCGATCCCGCCGCTATTGTGGTGCGTGGTCGCGGTGGCGGTGGGCGAGGTGACGCTGTCGCGCAAACGCCATCTGGCCAAGGCATTGCGGCGCGGTGCACAGGCCGTGCGCGATGTCGGGCGGATGACCGATGCGCATGAACGGCTGACGCGGACCAACCGCGATCTGCAACGCCGCATCGCCACCGACCCGCGCACCACCGGCCATATCATCGCGACCGCGGCTCGGCTGTCCTCGGTCGATCCCGCCGCGCGGCGTGGGGCGCTGGCGCAGCTGATCGGGTTGGCGGCGCAGAGCGACGACTTCACCTGCTACCGGCTGGGCCCGGACGGGGCGCGTGCTTGGCTGCGCGGCGGGGCGGTGACGGGGGCGAGCATGGGGCGGCCCGACATGCTGCCGCCCGCGATGATCGAGACGCTTGCCGCATCGGGTGAGCGGCGCGTTCGTCATGTCGCGCGCCGCAGTGACCGCGAATGGCTGGCGGGCCTGGGCGTCGCTGCGGTGCCGCTGGCCGACGGCGATGCCCGGCTGCACGGCTTGCTATTGTTCCATGACCTGCCGATCGAGCAGTTCAACGCGCACCGCGTCGCCGAATTGGCGGAGATCGGCCATTGGCTGAGCCCGATGATCCTTGATCAGGGACAGGCGCCGCTGCGCGTCATGCGCTCCGCATGACGGCGCGGTATCTGGCGCTGACGATCCTCGACCTCGCCTGGATCGGCATGGCGATGCTGTCGGGACTGGGCGTGGGCTGGGCGCTGCTGGGCCATGCGCTGTTGACCGGGCTGACCTATCACGCGTGGCTGCGGTCCGATCCGCATGGCGGTTTCGCCGCCGCGATCCTGGGGGTGGCGGGGCCGATAGGGCTGATGCTGGGTCAGATCCTTGGCCGCTGGAACGAGCGTGGGTGGGGGCGTCCGTCCGGCATCGCGCGCGACGAAGGCTTTGCTGGTCGGGCCATGGCCCATCCGCGGCGTGGGGCGGCGCGGGAGATGGCGCGGCTGCTCGATGGGCGGGTCTATTATCCCGCGCCCGACAGGCTCGATTCGCTGGTCGCGATCCTGCGCCATGCACCGGTCGCCGAGCGGCGCCGCGCACTGGAGACGGTGGTGCGGTCATTCGAGCCCGGCCTGTCGCCACTAGTCGCGCAGGTGCTGAACGATCCCGACCAAACGATCCGCGCGCTGGCCGCCGCCGCGTCGGCGCGGATCGTCCATAATCTGGGCGAGCATCGCGCCGGCCTGGAGGCGCGGATCGCCCGGGGCGATGCGGAGGCGGTGCAGTCGCTCGGCCGACTGCTCGCCGACCATGGCCAATCGAACATCCTGCTGTCCGACATGCAGCGTGCGGCCTTGCGCGACGAGGCGGCGCTGCTGCTCGCGCGCGGCGGCCGGGCGGGCGAGGCGGAGCGGCTGGCGATCGAGGTGGCGTGGGCCGCGCGCGATTATGATGCGATCGACCGTATCCGCGCGGCGGCGGGGGATGCCGACGATAGGGATGCCGCCTGGTGGCGGGCCGAGGCGGTCCGGTGAGGAGCGCGCCGCGCGAGGCGGGGGAAGAAGCCGATGTCTGTCTGATCGTCGAGGGGGCCTATCCCTATGTCATCGGCGGCGTATCGGGCTGGCTTCAGGACCTGATCACCTATCTGCCCGAAATCCGGTTCCATGTGGTGGCGATCAAGGCCGGGCCGGCGCCACTGCCGTTCCGCATGACCCCGCCCGCCAATGTGGTGGGCGTGACCGAGATCGGCCTGGCCCCCGCCGCCATGGCACCGCGCCCCATTCCCGATCGGTTGGCCGCCGCGATCGCCGATGCGCTGATGGTGTTCGTCGCGACCGGAACGCCAGCGGCGATGGCGAGCCTGCTCGATCTTCTCGCCAGCCCGCGCCGCGCGCCCGATCCGGGCGACATATTGGCACATCCGGCGACCTTCGTGCGGTTACAGCGCCATTACCGCGCGATCCTGCCGCGTGCGTCGTTCCACCATTATTTCTGGGCGATGCGCACGCTGCTCGGCGGGTTGCTGACCGTGCTGACCGCACCGCTGCCGCGCGCGAGAGTCTATCACACCATCTCGACCGGCTTTGCCGGATTGCTGGCGGCGCGGGCGCGTTATCGGACGGGGCGGCCGGCGTTCATCACCGAACATGGCATCTATCTGCTCGAACGGCAGATCGAGGTGATGATGGCCGATTGGATCGGCGACCAGGTCGATACCGGGTTGGAGCTGGAGCGCAGCGTGCGCGATCTGCGCGACCTCTGGGTGCGGGCCTTCACCAGCTATGCCGAGGCCTGCTACGCCGCCTGCGACCCTGTCGTGGCGCTTTATGGCGAAAATAATGTCGTGCAGCGGCGACTGGGCGCCGCGCCCGATCGGGTGCGGGTGATCCCCAACGGCATCGATATCCGCCGCTTCGCGCATCTGGCGGACGCGCGCGATCCCGCCCGGCCAGTCGTTGCGCTGCTGGGCCGGGTGGTGCCGATCAAGGATGTGAAGACCTTCATCCGCGCCGCCGCGATCGTCCATGCCGCACGGCCCGATATCCGCTTCGTCGTGCTGGGGCCGAAGGATGAGGACCCCGCCTATGCCGCCGAATGCGACGCCTTGGTCGCCGAGCTGGGTTTGGGCGAGGCGCTGTCCTTCGAAGGGCGGGTTCGGATCGAGGACTGGATGATGCGCGTCGACCTGTTGGTCCTGACGAGCCTGTCGGAGGCGCAGCCCTTGGTCATCCTGGAGGGCGGTGCATGCGGCATCCCGGTCGTCGCGCCCGATGTCGGCAGTTGCCGTGAGATGATCGAGGGGCGCGGAGGCGCGGATAGAGGCCATGGCGGGATCGTCACCCCGCTGGTCAATCCGGCGGCGACGGCGGCGGCGATCCGGCGGATCATGGACGACCCCGCGCTGCGCCGGACCATGGGGGAGACCATGCGCGAACGGGTGAAGCGCGATTACGACCATCCGACGATCATCGGGGCCTATCGCCGGCTTTATGGAGAGTTGGCGGCGCGGAGCTGAATCCTCATCCTCCCCTGCAAGGGGAGGGGGACGATGCGTAGCATGGGGCAGGGGGTGTCACCGGTTGTGATGAAAGTCTTACCTCGCCGACGGGGACACCCCTCCGTCAGGCCTTCGGCCTGCCACCTCCCCTTACAGGGGAGGATTATTTGGTGTTGTTTCCCTCGCCGGGACGGCCGCCGGTGACCACCGTGTCGCTCAACTCCACAAAGGACGGTGCGGGCAAGGCCGGGGGTGGGCTGACGGGCAGACCCTGGCCCAGCGTGCCCGAAGGCGTCGTCGTCGTCGCGGGGCGCAGCGTGGGCGCGCTGGCCGCCGCCAGCACCGGGGCGGGCGGCGCGGCGGTGGAGGGGCGAGAAGCGCGATCGATCGGCGCGAGCAAGGGGTCGAAGGGACCGAAGACCTGTTTCTTCACCGACCGGATATTGGCCGACGCGTCATAGGTCGGCACCCCGGCCTCGATCACCCCCGCCTGCAACCGGCCGAGCGTCGCCAGCAATCGGGCCTGCGAGACATAGCCCGAATAAAGCGCATTGGTCGCGACGATCTGTGCGTTGAGCAGCCGCTGCTCGGAATCGAGCACCTCGAAATTGGAGCGGAAGCCTTCCTGAAATCCCCGCCGCACGCCGGTCAGCGCCGCTTCGGCGGCCTCTGTGGCGACGCGGCCCGAATCCTGCTGTTCGCCGGCGGCGACCGCCTGGTTCCAGGCCTCCTGCACATTGGCCAGCGCCTCGCGCCGGGTGCCTTCCGCCTCGAAGCCGAGTTGCTGGCGTTCGGCGATGGCGGCGCGGATACGCGATCCGATCAGGCCGCCGGCGATGAGCGGCATGGTCACGCTGATCCCGCCGGTTGCCTGGCCGCCCATGTCGCGCAGCTGATAGGAATAGGGGCTGGTATAGCCATAGCCGCCGGTCAGCGCGACGATCGGCGCGCGCTCGGCACGCTGCGCGGCGATCCGTGCATCGCCGGCGCGCGCGGCCAGGATCGCCTGCCACACGGCGGGGCTTTCCTTCTCGGCGATCTGGAAGGCCGATTCCAGCGAGCCCGGCACGCCCGGTAGCGGCGGTGGTGGGGCCAGCCGGCCGGGATTGCGCCCGACCAGCGCGGCGAAGCGCGCGCGGCTGGCCTGAAGATTGGCCTGCGCCTGCGCGAGCTGCGCGCGGATGATCTCGCGCTGCGCCTGGGCCTGGGCGATGTCGGTGCGGGTCAGGTCGCCGCCCCGTTCGCGCGCCACAGCCTGATCGACCTGCCGGCCATAGCTTTCGAGCGACCGCGTCTGGATCGCGACCAGCGCCTGGTCGCGCAGGACCGAGGCATAGGCATCGACGACGCCGAACAGGACGGCATTCTCGGTCTCGCGCAGCCGTTCGCGCCCCGCCAGCACGGTGGCTTCGGCGGCGGATACCTGCGCGGCGGTGCGGCCGCCATTGAGCAGGATCTGCGAGGCGGAAATGGTCGCGCCCATCGTCCGGCTGCGGACCGTGGCGAACTGGTCGAGCAGGTTGCGCTGATCCTGCTGGCGATATTGCAGGTTCAGATTGACGCCGACATTCAGGCGATAGGGCGATCCGGCCTGGACGATCTGTTCGTCGAGCGCACGCAGCTGGGCGCGCCCCGCCTCCAGTGTCGGATTGGAGCGATAGGCATCGGCAATCGCACGGTCGAGCGTATCGGGGGCATCGGCGGTTTGCGCCACGGCCGGCCCGGCCAGCGCCAGGCCGCCAAGCAGGCTGGCCAGCAGGGATAGGCGATTATCGCTCATGGAAGGACCGGGCAAAGGTTTCGGTCAGCGGATCGAGCAGATATTGCAGCGCACTGCGCGGGCGCAGCGGCACGGTGACCGCCACCGGCACGCCGGCGCGAATGCCGGTATCGCCGCCGCGTACTTCCGCGATCCGGGCGATCTGTTCGCGCGGCACCGCGATCTCGGCGGTGAAATAGCTGCGGCCCGAGGCTTCGTCGCGCAGGCTGTCGGCCGAGACGGAGCGGACCGTGCCGGCCAGGATCGGGAGGCCGCGATCATGGAGCGACAGGAATTTCACCTCGGCCGGTCGCCCCGCGATAACGCCGTCGATATCGCCCGGCGCGAAATTGGCGCGCACGATCAGCGGTGCGGCGTCGGGCACGATGTCGAGGATCGGCTGCCCCGCCTGGATCACGCCGCCGACGGTGAAGACGCGCAAGCCCACCACCCGGCCCGAGACGGGCGCGCGGATTTCGGTGCGCGCCAGCTGGTCGCGCGCGGCGGCCCATTTGGGCAGCATCTCGTTCAACTGGAACTGGGTGTCACGCAGCGCGGTGGCGGCCTCCTCCACCTGGCGGCGGCGGGTCTGCACCATCTGCGCGCGGGTCTGGCCGATTTGTTCGCGCGCCGCGGCCGAGCGTGAGCTGTAATCCGCGTCGGCACCCTCGAGCTGCTGGATCGAGCGTTCGATCGCGCGCACCGTGTTGCGCGAGACATAGCCCTCGTCGGCCAGTTTTCGGGTGCTCTCCAGCTGCTGCATCAGGCTGGCGCGTTGCCGCGCGGTGGCGTCGGCTTGGGCGTTATAGCCGGTCGTCTGCTTGCCCACCTCGGCCGCCTGCTGGCGCAGCACCTGATCGCTGGCGGCGAGCGCGGCATTGCGGCTGCGCAGTTGCGCCAGTTGCAACGCCTTGGCCCGCTCCACCAGTCGGCGATCATCGCCCGTGGCGGTGGCGAAATCGGCGGGCCAGACGATGGCGTGGCCGGCGATCTCCGCCTCTAGCCGCGCACGCTGCGCCTGAAGATCGATGACGCTGGCGGCGAGCGCGCGTTCGCTGGCGGCGACCTCGGCCCCCTCCAGTCGGAACAGTATCTGGCCGGCGCGGACATGCTCGCCGTCGCGGACCAGCATCGCCTTGACGATGCCGCCGTCGCGGTGCTGCACGGTACGGCGATTGCCCGAGACCGTTACCTGGCCTTCGCCGGCGGCGGCGGCATCCAGCCGGGCGAGCGCGGCCCAGCCCAGGCCGACGACGAAAAACAGAAAGGCCACGATCGCGCCGACGCGGATCGCCCGGCGCGGCGAATCGTCGAGGTGGAGCCTGTCGGCCAGCTGGGCGCGGGCGCTGTCGGTCATCGCGTGGCTCCGGCGGTGACGATGCCGGGATCGGCGGCGCGGGCGCCTCCGGCCTGCGGGCGGATCACCTTGGCGCGGTCGTCGAACAGTTGCACCTTGCCGTCGCGCAGCAACAGGACCTTGTCGACGATCTGGAGCAGGCCGGTGCGATGGGTCGACACGATCACCGTCGCCTTGCGCTCACGCAACGCCACGATCGTGCGGGCCAGACGTGCCTCGCCCTCGCTGTCGAGATGCGCATTGGGCTCGTCGAGGAAGAGCAGCGTCGGCCGCCCGAACAGCGCGCGGGCCAGCGCCACCGCCTGACCTTGGCCGGCGGACAGCCCCGCCTCGCCGCGTTCCAGCAGGGTGGCATAGCCCTGGGGCAGGCCGAGGATGATCTCATGCGCGCCCGATTCTTGCGCGGCGGCGACGACCTGGGCGTCCAGCGCTTCGCTCTCGCCTTCGAGGACACTGCGGAAGCGCGCAATATTGGTGTGGACGGTGGCGGGGAAGAGCGTCGGCACTTGCGGCAGAAAGCCGAGATGGCGGCCGAGCTGCTCGCGATTCCAGTCGGCCAGCGAGGCGCCGTCGATCCGCACCTCGCCGCTGCTGGGCGCCTGCGCGCCGGCCAGGACGCGCAGCAAGGTCGACTTGCCCGCGCCGCTGGGGCCGACCAGCGCGATCACCTCGCCGGGCTGCACGGTGAAGGCGATGTCGGACAGGATTGGCCGATCGGTACCCGGCGCCATGACGTTCAGCCCGCGCACCTCGATCCGACCCTCGGGCGCGGGGAGGGTGGTCATGCTGCGGTTCGGCCCCGGGCGGCGGCAAAAACTATCGAGCGAGCGCCAGGCGGTGCGCGCGGTGGTCAGCGGCTTGATCGCGCTCAATATCTGTTCGACCGGCTGGATCGCGCGGCCGAGCAGCAGCGAGGCGGCGAAGATCGCGCCGCCCGAAATATCCTGCCGCACCGCCAGCCATGCGCCGAGCGCCAGTGCCAGCGATTGCAGCAGCTGGCGCAGGAATTTGGTGACCGCCAGAAACTGGCCCGAGGTGTTGGACAGCCCCGCCTGCCGCCGCGCCAGATCGGCGCGCTCCAGCAGATGGCGGGTGACCAGCGCGTCGCGCATTCCCAGCGCCTGCGCCACGTCGGATGCGACGATCGAGCTGTCCTGCTCCCGCTGCGCCAGCGCGGTGCGACCGCGCAAGGCGGCGACGGTTGGCTCGGTGATCCGCTCACTGGCGATGGCGATGGCACCCAGCAGCAGTGCGCTGACCAGGGTCAACAGGCCGATCCAGGGATGGAGGAGAAAGGCGATTAGGATGTAGATCGGCGCCCAGGGCGCGTCGAACAAGGCGATCACCGGCGCGCCGGTCAGCGTGCCGCGCACCGTGTCGAAATCGCGCAAGGCTTGTGCGCGCTCCATCGGTGTGCCGCTGGGCGAACCCAGGATGCGCAGCAATATGGCGGGGGCCAGTCGCCGCTCCAGCCGCATGCTGGCGCGCAGCAACAGCCGCATGCGCACCGCATCGAGGATCGCATAGACCGCCAGCGCGACGACCAGAATCAGCGTCAGCAGAAGGAGCGTCGGCACGCCCCGCGTCGGCACCACCCGGTCATAGACCTGGAGCATGAAGATCGTCGGCGCGAGGTTCAGAAGGTTGATCAACCCCGAGAACAGCGCGGCGGCGATCAGATGCGGGCGACAGCCGCGCACGATGGGCATCAGGCCGGCGCCGGATGATCCGGAAGGCGAGTCGGAGCCGAGGGACGACATGCTCGTCGCCATAGCCCAAAAAACGTAAGCGAAGCGTTCACGAAATCGCCGGGGGTCCCTATCCGCCCAGCGGAGCCAGCCGTTCGCGCATCAGCGTCACGAACCGGTCAAGCGGGCAGGGCTGCCCCACCGGACACCCGCGCACCTGGACCGGCGTCACGGTGACCGTGCCCGCATGGCTGCGAATCCGCTCGGGCGACTGGGTGCGATAGCTGAGCGTGACGAAGGGCTGGCCCTGCCGGTCGTGCCAGCGCTGGATCAGGATCGCGCCACCGGGCGCGGCGTCATTGGTGGCATAGCCGGGGGCGACCAGATCGAAGCCGAGCAGCGCCGCCAGCGCGGTGACATTGGTGTCGTGCCCGACGAGCATGTCGATTTGGGAGCCCCGGGCGGCGGTCAGCGCATCGAGCATGTGGCGGCCAAAGGCGGCCGACTGATGCCCGGCCATATAAGGCGAGCGCGAATAGACGTCGAACAGCGCGGCGTGGAGGCCGCCCAGCCGCGCCAGCATCGCGCCATCGACCGGCACCCCGCCGACCGAGGGGGTCAGCCCCTCGGCATATTGGAGCAGCAGCACCTGCGCGGTGCCCGATGCGGTGCGGATCGGCCCGCTCAGGTCGATGCCATGCCCGTCGGCCGAGGGCGTCAGTCGCGCCGGACCCGCCGGATCACACCCCTTGGGATCGCCGCAGCCCAGCACCGTGTCGAGCAGGCGAAGCCCCTCACGATGGCGCGCGACCAGCGCATCCATGCCACCGGTGAAACGGTTGATATCGGCCACCGCCGCCTTGGCGTCGAAACGCGTCGCCCGCGCGCGCAGCGGCTCGAACAGCGGATCGACCTGGCCGGGCGCGCGATGCCCGACGGGCAGTTTGCAGTCGGGTGCGAGACCCTGGGCATAGGCCTCGCCGCTGGCGATGGTGCGCGAGGCGCTGTTGGTCCAGATGCGGACCGCACCTTCGGCGGGGCAGCCGGTGACGGGCAGCAGTCCTTGCGCGACCCATTTGGCGCGGTCGGCACGTGCTTCGGCGATCAGTGCTTCGGCCCCGTGCGGGGTCAAATGGCTTTCCGGCGTGGTCCAGCGCGGCCAGGGCTTGGCGGTGCGGGTGCCATGCGGCACCTCGCCATCCAGCGGCGCGCGCACGCCGTGGCGCATCAGTCCGACGACCCGGTCGAGCGTCAGGCCGGTCGTGCGGGCGGCGGGAGCCTGGGCCGGGCGAATCTGGGCCAGGGCGGGTGCGGCGACGGACAGCGCGGCGAGCAGCGCGAGCGCGCGGGAACGGCGAAGGACAGGTGCGATCATACGCGCGCCTTGCGCGGCTTTCGCGTCAAAATGGTGACATTGCCCGATTGGTGACAAGCTATCGATGCATCCAAACTGAATTTTCAAAATTCATCAAAATTCGGTCAATAAGTCATCGGACTGTCACAGGGCGTCTTTAGCGGAGCCGCCGAAGACGTCCGGGGGGCGTCGCCATCAAAATGTTTCAGGGGGAAATCATGACCGCTTCTGCCAAGCGGGCGCATGTCGTGCGCCTGTTGTGCGGCACTGCCGCCACGCTGCTGATCGCCGGCCCGGCCTTTGCCGCCGAGCCCGTCGCGCCGGCCGTCACGGCCATGGCCGCCGATGAACCCACGACCGAGCCGCAGGTGGGCGAGGATGTGGTGGTCAAGGGCCATCGCCAGGCGATCGTCGACGCGCAGGACGAACAGCTCCGCAGCCAGTCGCTGGCGACCGTCGTCTCGGGCGAGGAACTGCGCCTTCAGCCGCAGCAGAATCTGGCCGACCTGCTGACCCGCCTGCCGGGCATCAGCTCCTCGGTCGATCAGTCGCGCAACGCGGCGGCGACCGGCGAGGCGCAATATGTCTCGATCCGAGGTCTCGACACCTCGTACAACGCCTATTCGCTCGACGGCGTCCGGCTGGCGCAGACCGATGCGCGCACCCGCGCCATCTCGATGAACCTGCTGTCGCCCTTCTCGCTGCAGACGGTGCGCGTCGACAAGGCGCCGACCGCGCGGTACGATGGCGATGCAATCGCCGGCATCATCGACATGGTGCCGATTACCGCCTTCGATCTGCCCAACCACCGCACCCAGATCCGTCTTCAGGGCCAGCTGGCGGGCCGTGCCGATGCGCGTCGCCAGGATCCCTGGGGCGGCACCGTGCAGGTCGAAACCGCGCAGCGCGTCGGCGATCTCGGCGTCTATGCCTCGGCCTATTACGGTCTGAAGCATGTGCTGGGCGAGTCGACTGCGATGCAGCACGACTGGGAAAAATATAACAACAACATCCCCGGCATGATCCGCGACAATCTGGACAATCTGTTCCCGCGCGGCGTGCAGTGGCAGTCCTTCCGCAACCGCATCGAGCGGATGGGCGGCACGCTGAACTTCGACTGGAAGGGTGAGGGCACCGATCTCTACTGGCACTCCACCTATGGCCGGTACAATCTCAAGAGCTGGATGGACCAGACCGCGCTGCGCCAGACCAGCCTGGCGCCCGATCAGATCAACCCGAACCCCAATAAGGGCTCGTACGACGCCGCCGGCTTCCGCGCCGATTACGGCCTGACCGCGACCCATTATTTCCGCACCGAGCACAGCAAGCAGGAACTGGTGACGACCAAGGTCGGCGGCCAGACGCGTTCGGGCGACTTCACCTTCGACTATCACGGCGCCTACTCGCGCGGATCGCAGGATTATCCCTTGCGTATCCAGTCGGGCTTTGCCGGCCGTCCCTATATCGGCACCGCCGACAATACGGGCGTCGCGGCCTATCGCATGGTCACCTCGATCGGGAACCGCACCTTCCCGCAGGTGGTGCTGACCGATGCGGCGCGTGCCTATCTGACCGACATCAGCAAGCTGAAGCAGTGGTACGTCACCCAGCAGTTCGAAAACACCTGGGAACGCCGCCTGGAGGGCCAGTTCGACACGACCTGGCATCATGCCGATCAGGGTCTGGTCTCGGTCTCGGCGGGCGCCAAGGTTGAGGATGCCAAGCGTTACGCCAATGCGCTGGGCGATGACGGCGCGCTGCAATATACCTTCCCCAATGCCGATGGCAGCAACTCGCCGCGCTACGCCGCGACCGGCCCGGCGCTGACTTCGCTGCCCGGGCGGTTGCTCGGCGGGTTCATGAACAATGCCGCGCAGGTGCCGATCTTCCTGATCGATACCGACTATATCGAGAACCAGGTCGCGCAGCTCTCGACCCCCAAGCTCGCCAATCTCGACCCCGTGAAGCTGAAGGAAAACCGCCTGGACGGCCGCGAGAACCGGCTGGCCGGCTATGTCATGGCGACGCTGCAGTTCGGCGATCTGCAGGTCGTGCCGGGCGTGCGCTATGAATATAACCGGTTCAAGGGCACCTATTGGCAGGACCAGGGCAACGATACTGGCAAGTTCGTGACGTCGGCCCGCCATTATGACCAGTGGCTGCCCAGCGTCATCGCCAATTACCGGCCCAATGACGACATGGTCATCCGCGCCTCGATCCGGAAGAGCTATTCGCGGCCGGCCTTCGACCTGCTGCTCGGGCCGACGAGCGTGTCGCGCAACGATCTGGGCGAGGTGACGGGGGTGTTCATCCCCAACCCGAACCTCGATGCGCAGACCTCGTGGAACTACGACACCTCGCTGGAGATCAAGGGGCAGGGTACCGACTTCTTCTCGGTCAGCCCCTTCTACAAGAAGCTGAACCATGTCCTGTTCGCGACCGGCACCACCAATGCCGGCGGCGACTATAACATCTGGGGCAATCCCCAGTCGGAGCAGCAGGGTGGCGTCGAGGTGTCGAGCCTCACCACCGATGCGACCGGCCAGATCTATGGCGTCGAGTTCTTCGGCCGTTATTCGCTGAAGGGCCTGCCGGGGCTGCTCGACGGTCTGGGGCTCCAGGCCAATGTCACGCTGCAAAAGGCCAAGGCGAATGTCTTCGTCAACGGCCAGATGCGCGACCAGCGCATGACCCAGGCGCCCGAGGTGATGTACAACGCCGCGCTGTTCTACAGCCATGGCGGTTTCGCGGCCGAATGGAATTATAACTATACCGGCGACCGTCTGTACGATCTGCGCTCCAGCCGGCCGGATACCTATATCCAGCCAACGACCATCTCGAACCTGATCGTCAATTATACTATGCCCTCTGGTCTGACCGTCGGTGCATCGGTACAGAACCTCTTCAACGAGCATAGCTATTGGGCGACGACCAGTGAGCGGAAGGCCTATCTCTCCAATGACCGCAAGGGCGGCTATGTCGAGACGGGCCGAATCTATATGCTCAACCTGACCTACGCCTTCTGATCTTACCCTCTCCCCGACCCGGTGCCTGCGACCCCCGCAGGTATCGGGGCGCAACTCCACGCCGATGGTCTCTGGGCCATCGGCGTTTTTTGTGGGGGAACGGACCATTTCGACCGAATGGCCCATGCGATTGACCGAAGCGTGCGCGCGGTTAGCATGAGCCTCGACGAGAGGAACGAAACCATCATGATGAAACGTCAGCGCCGCCAGCATGAGATCGTGGCGCTTCTGGCCGAGGGGCATTTCCGCGGCATCGGCGATTTGGCCGAATCGCTTTCGGTGTCGGAAGAGACGATCCGCCGCGAACTGCGCGTGCTGGAGGGCTCGGGTGCGGTGGTCCGCGCGCACGGCGCGGTGCGGCTGGCCAAGGTGGAGACCGAAGGGTCGTTCGCCACTCGGTTGCAACGCCATGCCGAAGCCAAGCAACGCATCGCCAGCGTCGTCGCCGAGCTCGTCGCCGATGGCCAGACCCTATATATCGATGCCAGCACCACCGGCCATTATGTCGCGCGGGCGCTGCGCGATCATCAGCGGCTGACCATCGTCACCAATGCGGTGGGCGTCGCGGCCGAACTGGGCGGGCGCAACGACAACCGTATCATGCTGGCGGGCGGCGAGCTGGATTATGAGTATCGCGCCTGTTTCGATGCCACGGCGCGCGACTATCTGGCGAGCTTCACGCCGTCCCTGGCGATCCTGTCGGTCGAATCGGTCAATCTCGACCATGGCTTTGCCGATTATCATGTCGGCGAGGCGGCGGTGTGCCGGATGATGATCGCCCGGTCGCGCCGAACGCTGATCGCGGCGGACCAGAGCAAGTTCGATCGCCACGGCACGGTGCAAGTGGCTCCCTTGGACGGGGTCGACATGCTGGTCACCGACGCGGTGCTCAGCCCCGATTATGCGGCGGCGCTGGCGGCGGTAGAGGTGGTGGTCGCCTGACCACGCGGGATGGCGAGCGCGACGATGGCCCCCGCTAGGGCCAGGCCGGCATGGATCGTCCAGAAACCGGGCTGGCTGATCCCTGGATAGAGCGTGCCGAGTTCACCGACCACCAGATGCGCGACGAAGCCGTGGAGGTAGAACAGCCCGGTCATCATCCCGCGCCGGGCGAGCGGAGCGGCGGCGATCACGATCGCGAGCGCCGCCGGCCAGGCCAGCACCACGCCGATATCGAGCAGCAGGATCGCCGCCAGCGGCCCGCCCAGCCCGATCTGCCCCGCCCCGGCCGACAGACCGGCGAGCAGACCATAGCCGAGCATGATCGCCACGCCCCCCAACACCAGCTTGGTCGCGCTCGCCGGTTCGCGCCCCCGCTCCGCCAGCCAAGGCCAGAGTCGGTAGGCGGCCAGCGCCAGCGCGATGGTGAACAGCCCGTCCGCCGCCGCCAGCCAACTCGGCGGAATGGCAAAGCCGGCCGGTGACAGATCGACCCGTGCCCGCGCCCAGACCAGGACCATGTTGGTCAGCTGTTCATAGGCGCAGAAGCACAGGGTCACCGCCGCTATCGCGACCGTCACCCGCGCCCAATCGACACCCTGCTCAATGCCCGCCTCTGGCTGCGCCACCGTGACGCGGGGGGCGGTGCGCAGCAGGAGAAAGGCGACGATCATGCTGCCCGCCATCGCGGCAAAGGCGATACCGAACCCCAGGCGCGCGGCCAGCCAGCCCCCGATCAGCGGCCCCAGCATCGCCCCGCTATTCAGAAACGCCAGATAGCCGGCGAACAATCGCTCGCCTCCCGAATGCCCGCGCAGCGCACCGACTTCGGCCGCCAGATTGCCCTTCAACAGCCCGATACCACCGATCATCAGCGCCAGGCCGGCGAGCGCCCCCTGCCGGCTGGCCAGCGCCATCATGCCCGCCGCCATCAGCGCGGCCCCGGCATACATGGCCGGCCGTCGCCGCCCGCTGCGATCCGCGATCCAGCCGCCCAGCGGCAGGATGAGATAGGTCAGCGCACCATAGAGCCCGTAAAGTTGCGAGGCGAAGGCCAGGTCGGTGGTCGTCCCCGTCGCCCCCTCGATGATACCGCGCAAGGCCGCAAGGCCGGCCACCAGCGTGCCGGGACGAACCAGCAAATCGGTCAGCAGGAACAGGGTCAGCAGCGACTTGGTGCCCTGAATCGCGAATCGCTCCCACCCCTCGACGCTGGCGAGCGTCCAGAATCCGGGAGCGGGCGGGGCGGTATCCCTATCGCGCATGGTGCTGAGATTGGTCCGTTTCGGTGCCTTGGGCGGAAGCGCTGGCTCCCTAGCGCCGGTTTGTGACGGGTTCGCGGCGGCTCGACAAAGCGGGGCGGGCACGGCACCACCGAGCCATGAACCTGTCCGCCATCGTCGCCGACATCGCTGCTGAAATGGCCGAGGCGCCCGATCGGGGGACGCCCGCCGACTATATCCCCGCGCTGGCCCAGGTCGATCCGCACCGTTTCGGCATGGCGATCGTCGAGGCGGACGGCACCTGCCATCTGGCGGGCGATGCCGACATGGCCTTCTCGATCCAGAGCATTTCCAAGGTCTTCGCGCTCACGCTGGCGCTGGGCGCGGTCGGCGATCAGCTCTGGCGGCGGGTGGGGCGCGAGCCCTCGGGGACCGCGTTCAACTCGATCGTCCAGCTAGAGACCGAGGCGGGGATTCCGCGCAATCCCTTCATCAATGCCGGTGCCATCGTTGTCGCCGACATGCTGCTCGGCGGCTATGAGCCGCGCGAGGCGATCGGCGAGATGCTGCGCTTCGTTCGCGCGCTGGCGGGCGAGGAGGATATCGCGATCGATGCCGCCGTCGCCCGCGACGAGATGGAGACAGGGCACCGCAATCAGGCGCTGGCGCACTATATGCATGCCTTCGGCAATCTCCATCATCCCGTCGACCGGGTGCTGGGCGTCTATTTCCACTTCTGTGCGCTGGCGATGAGCTGTCGGCAACTGGCGCTCGCCGGGCGCTATCTGATGGCGCGGGGCATCAATCCGGGGACGGGGCGCTCGGTCGTGTCACCGCAACGCTCGCGGCGCATCAACGCGCTGATGATGAGTTGCGGCCATTATGACGGATCGGGCGAGTTCGCCTTTCGCGTCGGCCTGCCGGGGAAATCGGGGGTGGGCGGCGGCATATTGGCGATCGTGCCCGGCCGGGCCTCGATCGCCGTCTGGTCGCCGGGCCTCAACGCGCGCGGGAATTCACAGCTTGGTACGCTGGCGCTCGAACGGCTGGTGCAGCGGACCGGCTGGTCCGTGTTCGACCCACAAGCCGGTTGACCGCGCGCAGCGGTGCGAAGGCGGCTCGGCCACGCACCGACAGGATCAGGTTCAGCGCCACCCCCGCGATCGACGCCGCGCCCAGCAGCCGCACGATCCGCTCACCGGTGATCGCGGTGCCGCACCACGACAGCGCCAGCAGCAGCACCGCGCCGCCCAGCAGCTTCAATCCGCCGCGCAGCCGCGCATCGTGCAGCGTCCCCGCCTCGCGCGCATGGCGATAGGAGCCGGCAGCGAGCAGCCAGAAGCCGATGAAGCACAAGACGATCGTATCAAGCATGGGCAGGCTCCGGAAAACGGCGGGTGCGGTTGGGGGCGTGGGGCGAAGGTCGCGCGCTGAGCCGGGCGGCGGCGGCAAAGCCGACACCAATGGCCAGGCAGGCGAGATCGAAGGCGACGAACAGGTGATCGCCATCGAGCAGCGAGGGTAGCAACCAGCGCGAGGTGGTCAGCGCATTGACGACGGGGATGGCAGCCCAGGCCGCAGCGGCGATGGCGAATAGAACCGTCCAGGCGCGCCGTGTAGGCAGGCCGAGCTGTGCCAGCGCGAGGAGTCCCCAGGTCCAGAACATCGCCGACACTTCCGCCTCAGCTCGGCCGGGCATCTCGGCGGGGATCAGCCGGTTGGCCAGCAGATAGGCCGCCATGCCCGATGGGAAGGCGGCGATGACCGCGATGTTGAGCCGTTCGGCCAGACGCAGCCCGAAAAAGGGCGCCGCGCCCGGCTTGCGCCGCTTGGCGGTCCAGAGCAGCAGGCCGGTGCCGACCATCGCCGTGCCGGTCAGCCCCATGACGAAATAGGCCCAGCGCAGCCCCGTGCCCGCGAACGAGGCCAGATGTAGCCCCAGCATCACGCCCGCCGTTTCGATCGCCGAGGCGGGATCGCCGCTCTGGCTGACGAAGCGGCCGGTCGCCCCTTCGTACACGACGGCGGGCGTGCGCGAACTGATCGCACCCTGTTTGGCGAGCGCGATGGAGACGCGCGCGGCGGCGTCGCCGGGATTCTGGATGATGACCCGCGTGGCGGGACCGCCCAGCCGCTGCTCGGCATCGCGGACCAGGGCTGCGATCGCGACCAGCGGACGCCGCGTGCCCGTGGCGGGCACGTCGGCGGGCGTGTCATAGGCGGCCTGCATGAACTCGACGGGCTTGGCGTAGTTCATGAATGCCGGCCAGGGCATGTACATGGTCACCAGCGTGATCAGCCCGGTATAGGTGATCATCGCATGATAGGGCAGGCCGAGCACCGCCGAGACATTGTGCGCGTCGAGCCAACTGCGTTGGCCCTTGTTCCAGCGCAGCGTGAAGAAGTCGGCGAAGATGCGCTTGTGGGTGATCACACCCGAGATGATCGCGCCCAGCATCGCCATGGCGCACAGCCCGGCCAGCCAGCGGCCCCAGGGATAGGGCAATTGCAACTGGAAGTGGAAGCGATAGAAATGCTCGCCGCCGCGCGTCTCGCGCGCGGAAAGCGGCGCGCCGCTGACCGGATCGAGCTGTAGCTCGCCACCGCGCGCCTTGGGATCGGGCTTGGCGGGGATACGAAAAACCCGCGTCGCGATCGTTCGCTCCTCGGGCAGATAGATATACCATTGCAGATCGTCCGGGCCGGTCCGCGTCAGATACCGGACCGCCGATGCCGCTGCCTGGGCCGGTGTCGCATGGGCCGGGCGGATTTCGGGCTGCATCCACTGGGTGATTTCGGGTCGGAAATAGGCCGAGGTGCCGGTCAGGAACATGGTGAACAGAATCCACCCGGCGATCAGCCCCAGCCAGCCATGCGCCCAGGCCATGGTCTGGCGCAGCCCGCGCTGGCTCTCCGCCACCATGCCGCTCACGCCCGCACACCCAGCCACCAGAGCAGCCCCGCCATCACGATCGAACCGCCCCAGATCCCCGCACTGACCCGGCCCAGCCGGATGTCGTGCAAGGCCCACAGACCTGCCGCGGCATAGATCAGGAAGGACAGGATCATCGGCCATCCGGTCGCCTCGACGCGGGTGGTGGCGTCCGAGACGGGGAGCAGCCGCGCGGCCAGCATCGCCACCGCGACCGCGAACGCATAGCCGCCAAGGATCGCCGTCAGCCAGCGCCACGTCATGGCCATCGCGCCGCGCCAGCGGGCCGCTCCGACTGCGTTGATGGCTTGGCTTTGCGCCACCCGACCTTTCCCCTTGTCATTGTGATAGCGGCGCTTTAGCAGCATTTGAGAGTCACTATCAATAGCAAGGTTAGGGAATTTATGCGGGGGTTTCGCGCAACGCTGCTGGCGGCCTGTGTCACGGGCACCGTCCTGGGATGGGCCGCGCCGGGCCTGGCGATCGCCCTGCCAACGGTCCGAAACGACGAGGATCCTCAGCGGCTGCGCAACGAGGAGATCGTGGTCGAGGGCGAACGCGCCAAGAAGAGCGCGGTGTCGGGCACCAAGACCGACATTCCGCTGATCGCCACGCCGCAGACGATCATCGCCATCGATCAGGAGGAGCTGACCCGGCGCAACGCGCTGTCGATCAACCAGGCGCTGGGCTATGTCGCGGGTGTCGCGCCCAACCAGCGCGGCAATGTCGCCACACGCTATGATCAGCTGTTCCTGCGCGGGTTTCAGCCGGGCATCTTCATGGACGGGATGCGGCTGCTCGGCGGCGTCTATGCCAGCCCGCAGATCGACTTCCATCTGGTCGAGTCGGTCGATGTGGTGAAGGGCCCGGCGGGCGTCACCTATGGTTCGGGGACGCCGGGCGGGCTCGTCAACCTGACCAGCAAGTTGCCTTATGTGGGGGCTGGCGGGCGGATCGAGCTGGCGACGGGCAATTTCGCGCTGCTGCGCTCGGCGATCGACGTGAACCAGCCGCTCGATGCCGAGGATCGCTGGCAGTTCCGGATCATCGCCGGCGCCGAGGAATCGGATGGCTTCATCCAGCAAACCGCCAATCGCCGTTACTATGCGCGCCCCATGCTGCGCTTCGCCCCCGATGACGCGACCAGCGTGACCCTGATCCTGAACTATCAGCGCGATCCCGAATCCGCCTCCTATAGCGGCGTGCCCGTCTATGGCTCGGTGCTGCCCAATCCGTTCGGGGTGCTTCCGGTCGACTTCAACACGTCCGAGCCCTCCTATGAGGCGTTCGACCGGACGCAGAAATCGGCGACGATCCTGTTCCGCCATGACCTGAACGACCGGCTGAGCTGGACCACCAATGCGCGTTATCTGGCGATCGACCTGCATTACCGGCAAATCTACGGCTCGGGCTATGTGACGCGTGGCACGGGCGCCAATGCGAACAGCGACTTCTCGACGCTACAGCGCGGCGGCGGCGGCTCGGACGAGGCGTTCCAGACCTTCACCGTCGACAATCATCTGGTCGGCAAGATCGATACCGGTCCGGTCAAGCACACCATCCTGGGCGGGGTCGACTGGCAGCATAATCGCGGCGAGAATTATCAGGCCTTCTACACCGGCGAGAATGCCAATCCGGTGTTCAACATCCCCAATCTGAACCTGTTCGCCCCGGTTTACGGCGTGCCGCTGCCGACTTTCCCGATGAACCAGACCCACAATTACACCAAGCGCGACCAGGTGGGCCTCTATCTTCAGGATCAGATCGCGATCGGTGGCCTGCAACTGATCGCCAGCGGTCGCTGGGACAGCTATGGCCAGACGACGCAGAATCTCGTCACCAACCGCGCGACGCGGCTGAACCAGACCGCCTTCACCACCCGGCTGGGCGCCTTGTACGAGACCAAGTTCGGCCTGGCGCCCTTTGTCAGCTATTCGGAGAGTTTCGAGCCGCAGGCGGGCAGCACCTGGGACGGCACCAATTTCGTGCCCGTCACCGGCCGGCAGTATGAGGCGGGGTTGAAGTATCAGCCGCGCGGCACGACCGCGCTGTTCACCCTGTCCGCCTTCGATCTGCGTCGCCGCAACGTGCCGGTCGCCGATCCGCGCGCGGGCACGGGCAATATCCCCAGCAACTCGCAGGTGCAGATCGGCGAGGTATCGGTGCGCGGTATCGAGCTGGACGGGCGCGGCACGGTGGCGCCGGGCTTGGACGTGATCGTCGCCGCGACTTATAACGACCCGCTGGTGCGGCAGGGAACGCCGGTGGTCGGCACCGGCGACCAGCTGAGCGGCGTCACCGGCACCCGGCCGCTGGGCGTGCCGCAATGGAGCGCATCGAGCTTCCTGTCCTATGATCTCGGCAAGGCGGGTGTCGGCCGTGCGCTGGGCGGCCTGAGCTTGGGAGCCGGTGTGCGCTATGTCGGCGAATCGGACGGCACCGCGACGACCGTGGCGGCGGGGCGCACCGTCGTCCGCCGTTTCCAGTCGCCCGATTATTGGCTGGCCGACCTGATGCTGGGCTATGATCTCGGCCGTGTCAGCCCGGCGATGGAGGGGCTGAGCTTCACCGCGAATGTCGCCAATCTGTTCGACAAGCGGCACATCACGAGCTGCTTCTTCAACAATGGCTGCTATTACGGGGCATCGCGGACCTTTGTAGGCAGCCTGCGCTATTCTTGGTAAGGGCGCATCCGATTCATTCGTACATGACGTATCCGTCCCGCCCGCCGACCGATCGGCGGGGGCGGGGCGCAAAGGAGTTTTGAGGTTTGTCGACCGATACTGCCCTGCCCGAACTGACCCCGACCACGGCGCTGAGCGTCGAGACGGTTCAGAGCGTCCATCACTGGAACGAGCATCTGTTCTCCTTCTCGGTCTCGCGTCCCGACAGCTTCCGTTTCCGCTCGGGCGAGTTCGTGATGATCGGCCTGCTGGGCGACAACGGCAAGCCGCTGCTGCGCGCCTATTCGGTGGCCAGCCCCTCCTATGACGAGAAGCTCGATTTCCTGTCGATCAAGGTGCAGGACGGCCCGCTGACCAGCAAGCTGCAAAAGGTGCAGCCGGGCGACCAGATCTATCTCGGCCGCAAGCCGACCGGCACGCTGGTCGCCGACGCGCTGCTGCCCGGCAAGCGGTTGTTCATGCTGTCGACCGGCACAGGCCTCGCGCCCTTCCTGTCGGTGGCGCGCGATCCGGACATTTATGACATGTTCGACGAAGTGATCATCGTCCACTCGGTCCGCCGGGTGAGCGATCTGGCCTTCCATGACGAACTGGCGGGCAAGCTGGCCGAGGATCCGCTGGTCGGCGACGTCGCGGCGGAGAAGTTCCACTATATCCCGACCGTCACGCGCGAGCCGTTCCACACCTCTGGCCGCATCGACGCGCTGATCGATGATGGCCGGTTGTTCGCCGGGCTGCCCAGCGCGCATGGCTTCAACCCGGAAACCGACCGGATCATGATGTGCGGCAGCATGGAGATGATCAAGTCGCTGGGCGCCAAGTTCGAAGCGATGGGCTTCCCCGAAGGCTCGAATGCACAGCCGGGCGCCTATGTGATCGAAAAGGCGTTCGCGGGCTGAATATCCTCCCCTGGAAGGGGGGGCAGGCCGCAGGCCTGACGGAGGGGTGTTCCGGCCGATCGCCGGGTCGATCGCTGGCGGTTATACCCCTCCACCATGCTGCGCATGGTCCCCCTCCCCCTATGGGGGAGGAAGTGCGGTCTCCCCGAACCGCTACATTTGTCGCCGGGAACGGCACATTTGTGCGACATTTGCGTCCTAACGCCCGGAGCCTCGGTTTAAGGTAAAGGGACGGACATGCGGCTGTGGGCGGGCTTGATGCTGGCGAGTGCGATGCCGGCGATCGCGCAGGCGCAGGTTGCACCTGCCCCCACGCCGGCACCGGAGACCCCGGCGGCGCCCAGCGCGATGTCCCCGACGACGCAGGCCGTGCCCCAAGCGGCGGCGAGCGCGCCGCAGACCGCCAAGCCCGCCGCCCAGGCCGAACCAGAAGAGGACGAAGGCGCGGAAGAGGGCGATGTCGTCGTCACCGCGCGCCGCCAGCCCGGTACCGTCCCCGGCGATATCCCGCCCGAGCAACAACTCAGCCCCGCCGATATCCGCTCCTACGGCGTGTCGAGCGTCGCCGACCTGCTGACCGAACTTGCGCCGCAGACGACCAGCGGGCGCGGTGGTTCGCCCGTCATCCTGCTCAACGGGCGACGCATTGCGGGTTTTCAGGAAATTCGCGATCTGCCGACCGAGGCGATCCTGCGCGTCGACATCCTGCCCGAGGAGGTCGCGCTCAAATATGGCTATAGCGCCGATCAGAAGGTGGTGAACTTCGTCTTGCGTCCGCGCTTCCGTTCGCTGGCGGCCGAGGCGATCGGGCGGCTGCCGACCGAGGGCGGCTCGGCGATGGGGCAGGGGCGGCTCGACTGGCTGACCATCCGCCGTGACAAGCGGTTCAGCATCCACACCGATTATCAGGAAAGCTCCCGTCTGACCGAGGCGGAGCGCGATATCGTCGCGCCCGGCAGCAATGCGGCGCTGGGCGGTAATATCGTCACCACCGACCCCGGCCTCGCCGCGCTGACCGGTACCAATCCCAGCGTGGTCGGCGTGCCGGGCGGGCTGGCCACGGCCCCGACGCTCTCGGCGCTCGCCGCGACGCCGGCCAACAGCACCGACGTCACCCCTTACCGCACCTTGCAGAATGCGCAGCGCCAATGGGACGCCAATATCGTCTATGCGCGCAACCTGTTCGGCAATGTCTCCGCCTCGTTCAACGCCGAGGTGCAGGCGACACAGAGCAACAGTTGGAACGGCCTGCCGTCGGCCAATCTGCAGCTGCCCGTCGGCAATCCCTATTCGCCCTTCGGCACCTCGGCGACGGTTGCGCGGCTCACCGATGCCTATGGTCCGCTGACCCAGGACAATACCGGCCTGACCGCGCATTTCGGCACGGTGCTCAACGGACAGCTCAGCAGTAAATGGCGCTGGTCAGTGACGGGGGCCTATGACCGTGCCGAAAGCCGGGTGGCGACCGATACCGGGCTCGACATCGCGGCGTTCCAGGCGCGGTTGAATGCGGGTGATCCGACCGCCAATCCCTATGGGCCGCTGGATGGGATCGGGCTGGGCCCGCGCAATTTCGCGCGCTCGACCTCGTCGACGGGGCAGGTCGATGCGCTGCTCAACGGCCGTGTCTTCGCGCTGCCGGCGGGGGATGTGCAGGCCAGCGTCAAGGTCGGTGGGCAGACCAGCGATTTCTCGAGCCGCTCCTTCCGCTTCGGGCAGGAGCAGAGCGGCGACGTGTCGCGCGACACCGTCAACGGCCAGCTCAATCTCGACCTGCCCATCGCCAATCGCGATCGCGCGGTGCTGGGGGCGATCGGTGACCTGTCGCTCAACGTCAATGCGGCCGCCAATCACCTGTCGGACTTCGGCACGCTGACCACCATCGGCTACGGCGCCAACTGGGCGCCGCTGGAGGGCGTGCGGGTCATCGCGTCCTGGACCGATCAGGAGGATGCACCGAGCGCGCAGCAACTGGGCAATCCGACAATCACCACCCCCAATGTCCGCCTGTTCGACTATGTGCGTGGCACCACCGCGACGATCACCGCCGTGACGGGCGGCAACCCGGATCTCGTGGCCGACAACCGCCATGTCATGAAGCTGGGGCTGACGCTGACGCCCTGGCGCGACCGTCAGATCAACCTGACGGCCAATTACTATCGCATCGGCACCGACGATCCGATCGCCGCCTTCCCCACTCCGACGGCGGCGATCGAGGCGGCTTTTCCCGACCGTTTCACCCGTGATGCCGCCGGCAATCTGCTGCGCGTCGATTCGCGGCCGATCAATTTCGCGCGGACCGAGCGGCAGCAACTGCGCTGGGGCTTCAACTTCTCCAAGCCGATCAAGTCCAAGATCCAGAAGGAGATCGAGGCCTATCGCGCCGGCACCGGTCCCAATCCCTTTGCCGGGCTGAACTTCCTGGGACGGCGCGGCGATGGTCCGCGCGGGGAAGGCCAGGGCGGACCCGGTCGACCGGATGGCGCGCCGGGGGCGGGGTCCAATGGACCCGGCGGTGGCGGCCGGCCCGGTGGCGGTTTCCGGGGCGGCGGCTTTGGCGGGGGTCGCGGTGGCGGCCGGTTGCAGTTCGCGCTCTACCATACCTGGACGCTCGCCGATCGGGTGACGGTGGCCGATGGCGGCCCGGTGCTCGATCTGCTGCGCGGCGATGCCATCGGTGCCAATGGCGGCAGCTCGCGCCACCAGTTGGAAGCGCAGGCGGGTTATACGAATAACGGTATCGGCGTGCGCATGTCGGGCAATTGGCGCAGCGCGACCCGCGTCAATGGCGGGACGACCGCCAATCCCCAAGCCCTGGAGTTCGGCAGCCTGGCGACGGTCGACCTGCGGCTGTTCGCCGATCTGGGGCAAAGGCTGGATCTCGTCCGCGCGCATCCCTGGCTGCGCGGTACGCGGGTCAGCCTGTCGTTCGACAATCTGTTCAACCAGCGCCAGCGGGTGACCGACGCCACCGGAACCGTGCCGATCGGCTATCAGCCCGGCTATCTCGACCCGCTGGGCCGCACCGTACGGCTATCGATCCGCAAGCTGTTTTTCTGATCCAAGGTGGCGCGGAAAAATGCTGCCCCGGTCCAGGAATTTGGTATCAATCCGCGACGGTTTCTCGTTAATCTCGAACAATTCTAAGGGTATGTGACGTAGATTATATTGCTGCAAAGCAAAATATGGGATGAGCCGCAGAGATATAACGGTGCTGCCCAATGGTCGGGGGAATGGATGAGCAGAGGCCGAGCGTGGATTTCATGAGCGACCGCTATGGGGACGAAGCGGTGTCCGAGCCTACGGGAATCGACGACCGGTTGCGGCGGATTCGCGACGAGCTGGATGTGGTGGAGACGATGGTCCGGGCCGAAAGCGAAGCGCGGCTCGCGCCCGCCGACATTGGCCGGGTGATCCGTTCCGCCCGCGAAGGGATTGGCCGCTTCTTTGACCAGTCGTTGTTCGCCGACCCGGCCTTCGACATGCTGTTGTTCGTTTTCCTGGAAGAAGAAGAGGGGCGGCAGGTGGAGACCAGCGCCTGTTACCGCGCCTCGGGCGTTCCGCGAACGACGGCGGTGCGCTGGATCAACATGCTGATCGGCATGGGCCTGTTCCACAGCGCGCCGCATCCGACCGACCGGCGCCTGGCGCTGCTGAGCATGAGCGAGCAGGCGCGTGAGGGGATGCGGCAATGGCTGGGCGGGCTGCGGCCGCTGCTCGACCGGGTGGAGGTCGTACGGGCGACCCCACGCGGCTGACCGGCCCCGCGCCGGTGCGTACGGGGATCAGGCGTTGCCCACGACCCGCTCGCGCAGCCGGTCGGCCAGTGTTTCCAGCGTGACGTTGTTGATCCGCGCCGCCACCGGCGCGTCCGAGCGCAGAATGTCCGCGATCGCCAGTTGCGCCTGCGTGATCCGGTCGACCGACTGGATGCTGACCATGTGTCGGCGCAGCGTGTCGCTGTCGCTGCCCAGATCATAGGCCAGATCGGCGAGCGAGCGGGTCAGTTCGACCAGCTCGTCGGCCAGTGCATGGGCAAGCTCCTGATCCATGCCATATTCCCTTCCCACCGCCTGGCCCATGCGCTTACTTGGTGCAGAGCTTGAGGATATTGGTCGAAATCGCGTCGCGCCCGACCGGCTGCGTCACGGCGCCCTTCATCAGGGTGAAATCGGTTTCCGAACGGCCAATGGCATAGGCGCCGCCCGCCAGCATCGCACGCAGGCCCGCCGAGCCATCCTCATCGTCCAGCGCCAGCAGCACGCCCAGCCCGTTGCTGCCCGCCGCCTTGGCGACCGAGGCAAAGAGCAGCGAGATCGACGGACGCTCGCCCGCCACCGGCTCGCGCGCCAGCAGGCGCAAGCTGCCGTTCGGCCAGGTGTCGACGACCATATGGTTCTCGCCCTGCGGCGCGAAATAGATGGTGCCCTGCTCCACCTTCATGCCGTCGGTCGCCTCGACCACCTTGGGGGCGATCTGCTCCTTCAGCTGCTCGATCATCGGGGTCAGCAGGCCGGGCGACATCTGCTGCACGACCAGGGTCGGCGGACAGTTGGCGGGGAAGGTCGCGAACAGGTCGAACATCGACTGGGTGTTGGCGGCGTCGGCGCCGATCGCCAGCAGACGGCCGTTCCAGTCGATCGGCGTCGCGGGGCTGCCCTTCTTAGACTTGGCGGCGCTCGTCTTCTTCAGGTCGGCGTTGCGCGCGGCCTTGATCCGCTTGCCCAGCTTGCCGATGATCTCGTCCAGTTCGGCCTGGACCGCGACCTTGGGCTTGGGGAAGCAGTCGATCGCGCCGAGACGCAGCGCCTCGATCGAATCGGCGGCGCCGGCGGCTGTCTTGGTCGAGAACATGATGACCGGCATCGGCCGCTCCTCCATGATCTCGGCAAGATATTCGAGGCCGCTCATGCCCGGCATCTCGACGTCCAGCGTCATCACCTGGGGGCGATATTGTTCGACCATCTTGCGCGCTTCCGCCGCGCCGTCGGCGGCGCCGACCACGGTGACGCCCTTGATCCGCTCGAGCGCGCCCGAAATGAGCACCCGCATCGTCAGCGAGTCGTCGACGACCAGAACCTTAACGTCCGCCATTACGCATTTACCTTCCAACGGATACGCCGTTACGTCTTGAAGAATCGGGGTATTACGCGGCTTCCGCCGTCAATGTCACGCTGTCCGACAGGCGATCGAGCGCCAGGATCAGGATCAGGCGCTGTTCGATCGTCGCCAGCCCTTCCAGATAATGGGCGGCGGTCGCATCGCCCATGTCGGGCAGCGGCTGCATCGCCTCGGGCGGGATGGTGACGATGTCGTTGACCGCATCGACGATCAGGCCCTGGAGCTGCTCGCCGATCCGCACCACGATGATGACGTGGCGCGCGCTGGGATCGGTGACGCCCCAGCCCAGCCGGTGGCGCAGGTCGAGCACCGGAAGCACGACGCCGCGCAGGTTGACGACACCGCGCACATGCGCCGGCACATTGGGCAGCGGCGTCGCGGGTGACCAGGCGCGGATTTCGCGGATGGCCATGATGTCGACACCCAGGATCTGGTCGCCGAGCTGAAAGGTGATGAGCTGACGCGACATGGTCGGTTCCTCTCTTGGGATGGGATCAGTGCAGCACGCGGCGGATCGCCGCGGCCAGCTTTTCGGGATTGAAGGGCTTGACGATCCAGCCGGTCGCGCCCGCCTCGCGCGCTCGGGCCTTCTTCTCGTCCGAGCTCTCGGTCGTCAGCACCAGGATCGGCAGGTTGCGATGATCGGGCTGGCGGCGCAGCGCCTCGATCAGGCCGAAACCATCCATGCGCGGCATGTTGATGTCGGTGATCACCAGATCGGGGGCTGTCTCGGCGGTGACGCCGTCCAGCGTATCAAGCGCATGAACGCCGTCTTCGGCCTCGAGCACCCGATACCCCATATCGGTGAGCGCGGCGCGCAGGAGCATTCGCATGCTGGGCGAATCGTCCACGGTCATGATGATTTGGGACACGAATTGGCCTTTCCTGGAAGGATCGATAGACATTAGAAAAATTCCACATCGCCGGTCGCGGCAGGCGGCGGCGGTGGGGCGGGACGGATGACGCGGGGCATGGGTGCCGCCGTGTCGGTGACGTGACGGCACCGGGCGAGCCCGAGCGCGGGACGAAATTCGACGCGACGCGCGCTGACGCCGCCGACATCCTCACCGACCAGCGCGATCCGCTCGTCCGCCAGGAATCGGCGCGCGAACTGCGCATTGGCGCCGCCAATGTCGCGGAACCCGTCGCGCATCGTCGCACCACCGAACAACCTGGCTTTCAGGCTGTGTCGCTGGGCGCCGAGCGCCATCATGGCGTTGATCAAAACTTCCATCGCATAGACACCGTAGCGCTGCATGGATTTAGGATCGGTTTCCGCCGCGCCCGGTTCCGCCAATAAAAAGTGATTTAATCCGCCGACGCCAGCGATCGGATCGTACAGACAGGCCGAAATGCAGCTGCCCAGCACGGTCGTCAGCACGACGTCGCGTTCCTGCGACACGCGGGTCTCGCCCTGAATGATGTTGATTCGGCGCAGGCCGTCGCCCCGTGCCAGCCCGGTGATCGGCTGATTCATGCGCGACACCGCTCGATCAGCGCGGGCGCGACGCGGGTCAGCGTCAATTGCTTCGTCACTGCCCCAACCTCCTGCGCGACACCGGGCATGCCATAAACGACGCAGCTTTCCTGATCCTGGCCGACGGTGAACGACCCCTTGCGCCGCATCGCCAGCAGGCCATCGGCCCCGTCGCGGCCCATGCCGGTCAGGATCGCGCCGACCGCCTTGTCGCCGACATTCTTGGCCACGCTGTGGAACAGGCGGTCGACCGAGGGGCGGTGGCCGCTCATCGGATCGTCGGGGATCAGGCGGGCGCGATACTGGCCGTCGGTGCCGCCGACCTCCAGATGATGGGTGCCGCCGGGCGCCAGATAGACATGGCCGGGCATCAGCGGCTGGCCATGGCGCGCCTCGGCCACGGTCGGCTTGGACAGCCGGTCGAGCCGGGCGGCGAAGCTGGTCGTGAAGGTCGCGGGCATATGCTGGACGATGACCGTCGGCGGGCAGTTGGCCGGAAAGCCGCTGAGCACCTGGATCAGCGCCTCGACGCCACCGGTCGACGCCCCGATCGCGATCAGCGATCCGGCGCGTGGGTTGAAATTGGCCACCGGCACGGGCGCGGCGGGCGCCATGTCGCGCACGCGGATGCGCCGGCTGCTCGCGGCGGCCTTGACGCTTTCGGCCAGGCGCGGGTCCAGGCAGTTGGTGGCCGGCTTGGCACAGCATTCGACCGCGCCCAGCTCCAGCGCGCGGATCGTCGTGTCCGCCCCCGCCTGGGTCAGCGTCGAGAGCATGACGACCGGCATCGGGCGCAGCCGCATCACGCGCTCCAGGAAATCGAGCCCGTTCATGTCGGGCATCTCGACGTCCAGCGTGATGACGTCGGGGTCGAGCGCCTTGATCATCTCGCGCGCCTGGTGCGGACCATTGGCCGCACCAACCACTTCGATATCGGGGTCGCGACTCAGCATCCCCGCGATCAGCGCGCGCATGGTGGGGGAATCGTCAACGATCAGGGTACGAACGGCCATCAGGAAACTTTCTGGAAAGCGGTACGACCGATGCAGTGAAAGCGCGCCGATACTTCCGGCGGGATGCGTTCGGCATGACCGATGTAGAGGGTGCCGCCAGTGACCAACTGGTCGGCAAAACGGGCCAGTAGCTGAGCCTTGGTCGGCTCATCGAAATAGATCATGACGTTGCGGCAGAAGATGACGTCGAACGGCCGCCGCATCGGCCAGTGGCGAAGCAGATTGAGTTCACGAAACGCGATCGGTGCGCGCAGCGCCGGGGACAGTTCCTCCATGTCGCCCGCCCGCTGGCACCAGGCCTGGCGCATCGAGGCCGGCATGGCGCGGGTGGTGTCGAGCGGATAGCGGCCCGCGCGTGCGGTGGCGATGACGCTGGGCGACAGATCAGTCGCCAGCACCTTGAAATCCTGACCGGCCAGCTTGGTCGCCGCGCGGGTGTCGGTGCCCAGGATGGTCATCATCAGCGAATAGGGTTCCTCGCCGCTGGAACAGGCCGCCGACCAGACGCGCACCCGCCCGCCCGAGGCCAGACGCTCCGAAAAGCCGGGCCACAGTTCGTCGCGGAAATGCTCGAAATGATGATTTTCGCGGAAGAAGGAGGTGTGGTTGGTGGTCAGCGCATCGACCGCCCGTGCCCGTTCCTCGGGATCGTCGGCGATGAGCGCGAGATAGTCGGGGAAATTCTCCAGCCCGCACGCCCGCAGCCGCCGCGCCAGTCGCCCATAGATCAGCTTGGCCTTGTTGTCGGGCAGCAGGATGCCCGACTCGGCATAGATCATTTCGGCGATCGCACGATGGTCGGCCGCCGAGAAGGCGAACTCCATCTCACGCTGGGGGAGGGCGGCGGCGGCGTTCATGCGGCCAGGTCTTCGATAAAGGCGCCACCGTTGCGGCCGTCACGGCGCCAGCGGCCGATCAGCGCATCGACGTCGAGGATCAGCGCGACCCGGCCATCGCCCAGGATGGTCGCGCCAGCCAGGCCATGGATGGCGCGGTAGTTGGCCTCCAGGCTCTTCACCACGACCTGACGCTGGTCCTGGATCGAGTCGACCATCAGCACCGCCTGGCCCTGGTCGCTTTCGACCACGATCAGCACCGCATCCTCGGGCTGGCGCGTGGCGCCACCGACGCCGAGCTGCTCGCCAACGCGGTGAACGGGAACATAGGTGCCGCGCACGTCGAGCAGCGGCGACTGGCCGCCGACGAAATGCACCTCGTCGATGCCGGGACGCAGGCTCTCGACGATGTGGGTCAGCGGGATGACGAAGGTCTGGTCGCCGACCGTCACGATCATGCCGTCGAGCACGGCCAGCGTCAGCGGCAGGCTGAGCGAGAAGCTCGACCCCTTGCCCAGTTCGGACTGGATGCCGATGCGGCCGCCCAGCGCCTGAATGTTCTTGCGCACCACGTCCATGCCGACGCCGCGACCCGAGATGTTGGAGACGACGGCGGCGGTCGAGAAGCCGGGGGCGAAGATCAGATTGTCGATCTCTTCCTCCGATAGCTGCGCGTCGGGGGCGATGATGCCGCGTTCGATCGCCTTGGCCTTGACGCGCGCGCGGTCGATGCCGCGCCCGTCATCGGCGACCGTGATCACGATGCGGCCCGACTGGTGCGCGGCCGACAGGGTGACCACGCCCTCGCCATCCTTGCCCACCGCCTTGCGATCGGCCGGGGTCTCCAGACCATGGTCGACGGCGTTGCGGATCAGGTGGGTCAGCGGCTCGCCGATGCGCTCGACCACGGTCTTGTCGACCTCGGTCATCTCGCCCTCGACTTCCAGGCGGACGCGCTTGCCGGTTTCGACCTCCAGTTCGCGGATGATGCGGGGCACGCGGCTGAAGACGGTCTTCATCGGCTGGGCGCGGATCGCCATCGTCGAATCTTGAAGCTCGCGCGTCAGGTGGTCGAGGTCGGACAACTCGGGGATCGAGCCCATCTCGTTCTCGGACAGGCGCTGCGCCAGCATCGCCTGGGTGATGACCAACTCGCCGACCAGATTGACCAGGCGGTCCAGCTTGTCGAGATCGACACGGATCGTCTGGGCGGCGGCGGCGGCGACGCGCGGGCTGTTGGCGACTTCGGCGAGCGAGGGGGCGGACGGCTCGGCCGGGGCCGGTGCGGCGGGCACGGCGGCCAGCGGCACGGGCGCAGCCACGACCGGTGCGGGCGCCGCTTCCGGCTCGTCGGCGGGCGCAGGGGCCGCCGCTTCGGGTTCCGGGGCGGCGACCGCCGCGAACACATCCTCGGTCGCGCGCGTCACGGTCAGGCGGCATTGCGGATCGGCAAAGTCGAAGACCGCGCGGATATCGTCCTCATCGGTCGTGCCGGGCAGCGCCAGGGTGAAGCCCATATAGGCGCGCTCGGCATCCAGCCCGTCGAGCAGCGGCAGGTCGGACAGATCGGCCGACAGCGTGCGACCGCCCATGCGCGACAACTCGCGCAGCGCCAGCATCGGCTCGGCACCATGATCGAAGGCGCGCGGGCCCGGATAGACGGTGACGATCCATTCGGCCGGTGCGGCCTCGGCCGCCGGGGCGGCGGGTTCCTCGAGCATCGCGAACAGCGCGTCGAAATCATCGGTCGCGGCGGGCGCGGGCGTATCGACGGGGGCCTCGACCTCACCCACGGTCTCGGCGGCGCTTTCGACCCGGCCCTCGGCGGCGGCGGCCAGACGGTCGAGCATTCCCTGGTCGGCGGGCGTCGCGCCTTCGCCGCGGGCGGCCGCGACATGGTCGGTCAACGTGTCGAACGCCGCGACGATCAGGTCGATCAGCGGTTCACCGAGCGGCAGCGTGCCGTTGCGGATCAGGTCGAGCACCGTCTCGTAATGGTGCGAGAAATGCTGCAGCCGGTCATGGCCGAAGGCCCCGGCGCCGCCCTTGATCGAATGGACCGAGCGGAAGACGGTGTTGATCGTCTCGTCATCATGCCGCCCGCGCTTCAGATCGGCGAAGGCGGATTCGAGCGCGCCGAGGCCTTCTTCGCATTCCTGGAAGAAAATCTGCTGGATCTCGTCGAGATTCATCGGGTCGGGCCTTTCAGGCGGCGGGGGTGACGAGGCGGTCGAGGCCCGCCAGCGTGATCATGGAAGCCAGGGCTTCGGACGGATTCTGCAACTCGAAATCGGTGCGGATCGACGCCGCCATCGCCTGGGCACTGGCCAGAACCTGGAGACAGGCCTGGCCCGCCTGGGTCACCTGGCCGCCATCCAGCGCGATGGCATCGCCCGATGCGATCAGGTCGAGCAGCGCCTGGCGCAGCGGCGCGGCGGCGGTGGTGTCGAGCACAGGGGCGAGGGACAGAGCGGTCACGGCGAAACTCCAGTCGACAAAGCGAAGCGGCGGAAGGTGAACCCCCGCCCCCGGTCAGGGGGCGGGGCGGGGATCAGAACTCGGTCCAGTCGTCGTCGCTCGCCGCCAATGCGGCGTTGCCGGCCGACTGGGGGGCGGGGCGCGACGCCTGGGCGATGCGGCGGCCAGCGGCAGCGACGCGCTGCTGCAACTGGTGGACGGGTTGCGCTGCGGGGCGCGGGGCGACGAAGCGGTCGGCGCTGGTCTGGCCGATGCGGAACCGGGCGATCTCGCGGGCCAGCCCATCGGCCTCGACAGCCAGCGAGCGGGCGGCGGCGGTCGCCTGTTCGACCATCGCGGCGTTCTGCTGGGTCACGCCGTCCATCGCGGACACGGCGGTGTTGACCTCCTGCAGCCCGATGGCCTGCTTTTCGGCGGAGCTGGCGATATCCTCGACCAGCGTGCTGATCTCGGTGATCCGGCCGATGATCCGCTCCAGCGCCTTGCCGGTCTCGCTGACCAGGCCGACGCCCGATTCGACCTGTTCGGAACTGGCAAGGATGCGCGACTTGACGTCCTTGGCGGCGTCCGCCGAGCGCTGGGCCAGCGCGCGCACTTCGGAGGCGACGACGGCGAAACCCTTGCCCGCATCGCCGGCACGCGCCGCCTCGACACCCGCATTGAGCGCAAGCAGATTGGTCTGGAAGGCGATGCCGTCGATCACGCTGATGATCTCGGAAATCTCGCTGGAAGCGCGCTCGATACCGGCCATGGCATCGACGGCGCGGCGCACGACCTCGCCCGAATGTTCGGCCTCGACCCGCGCATCGGCGACCGCGCGGTTGGCGCGGTTGGCGCCCTCGGCGGTCTGGCGGACGGTCGAGGTGATCTCGTCCATCGCCGCGGCGGTTTCCTCCAGGCTCGCGGCCTGTTGCTCGGTGCGCTGCGACAGGTCGTCCGAGGCCTGGCGGATGTCGCTGGCACCCGTATTGATGCCGTGGGTCGATTGGACGACGGCGCCCATGGCGCCGGCCAAAGCGTCCACCGCGCGATTATAGTCGGCGCGCAGCTTTTCATATTCGGCGGGGAAAGCGATATCGATCGACTGGTCGAGATTGCCATCGGCCAGCTCGCCCAGGCCCTTGCCCAGCGCGGTCACGACGATCTGCTGTGCCTGGGCGGCTTTCTGCACCTCGACGGCATTGTCGCGGAACACGGAGACGGCCTTCGCCATCCGACCGATACAGTCGCGATAGTCGGTATAGGGGATATCCCTGTCGACATTGCCGGCGGCCAGTTGTTCCATGGCCTCTACGCTGCCCACATAGGGGTTGCAAATCAGTGAACGACTGACCCGCGAAATCACCAGCGTGGCCAATAATACGGCTGCCGACAGGATGAGCGGGGGCGTTGGCGCGACCCCGCCATTGGCCATAATGGTCGCGACCAGGCCGGCGGCGGCCAAGCCTCCATAGGCGACCGTCAATACGTCAAATTTCAGGCGGACTGGTGCCGTCTTGGCGAACCAGGTAATCATGATGGCATCCTCCATCGACCGCGAGTGGGAGCCTCGCTGCCAGGTCGGAAAGAGGGTTGCGAATCCCTCTCCTCCTCTCCGATCTGTCCGGTATGGCCCCAATCCGTAAACATCCGGTTTCGGAGCAGAATTTCGGCCGATGCCGATGGAGGATGCGTGCGATCAGCGTGGCGGCAGGCTGTCCTTCATGCCGGCTGCGGACAGGATTTCGATCCAATAGCCGTCAGGATCGGTGATGAAGGCGATGTCCTTCATCTTGCCGTCCTGCGGCCGCTTCTTGAAGGATACGCCCAGCGACTCGAACCGGGCACAGGCCTCGCCGACATCGGCGACGCTGATGCCGATATGGCCAAAGCCGCGCGGATCGGCATTGCCGTCATGATAGCCCTTGAAATCGGGGTCCGACTCGGTGCCCCAATTGTGGGTCAGTTCCAGCGTGGTCTCGCGGTCGAAGATGAAATGGGCGCGCTCGGCGGGATCGTCGGGAATCGATTCGCCCTCGGCCAGATAGGCGAGGAAGTAGAGCGAAAACCGCATCTCCTCGAAATCCAACTTCTGAAGAAGCGTCATGCCGAGCACGTCCTGATAAAAGGCGAGCGACGGCTTGGGATCGCGGATGCGCAGCATCGTCTGGTTGAGCGCGAAGGATTCGGTGCCGGCGGGGCGGGTCATGGATGCTCCTTTATGCGTGGATATTGCCTGGGAATGGCAAGGCCCTCCGCCGGTCGGGCGAAGGGCCTTGGGGTATCACATGCGTGCGGATCGGCTCAGGCGACGGTCAGGCCGACATCGACATTGCCGCGAGTCGCATTGGAATAGGGGCAGACCTCATGCGCGGCGCGCATCAGCCGCTCGGCATCGGCGCGGTCGACGCCGGGCAGGTTGACGGTCAGATCGGCGGTGATGCCATAGCCACCCTCGTCACGCGGGCCGAAGCCGATTTCGGCGGTGACGGTCGCATCCGGCGGCACGCGTACGCCTTCCTTGCCCGACACGGCCTTCATCGCGCCCAGGAAACAGGCCGAATAACCGGCCGCGAACAGCTTTTCCGGATTGGCGCCTTCGCCGCCGGGGCCGCCCATTTCCTTCGGGACGACTAGCTTGACGTCGACCGAGCCATCCTCCGACCGTGTCGCGCCATCGCGGCCGCCGGTGGCCGTCGCCTTGGTCTTGTAGATCGCTTTCACGCCCATATCGATTCTCCCATGTTGGAAACGTTTGCCGACACAAGCGCGTCAGGACGGCCCACGTTCCCTTTGGGGTGGCCATGGCTCAGCGCGCGGTGGCGCGGATAGCCTCGTCCGACCAGCCGCCGCCCATCGCCTGATAGAGGGTGATATAGGCGGTCAGTTGATTGGCCTGCGCCTCGGCGAGCGCGAGTTCGGCGTTGAGCAGGCCGCGCTGCGCATCGAGCTGCTCCAGATAGGAGGAATAGCCTGCACGGTAGCGGTTGGAGGCGATGCGCAGCGCCGAAGCCTGGGCGGTACGCTGTCCGGCAAGCGCCACCGCCTGTTCGCCCGAGCGGCGGACCGAGGCCAAGCTGTCGTCCACCTCGCGGAACGCGGTCAACGCCGCCTTGCGATAGGCATAGGCCGCCTGGTCGCGCCGCGCCGCGCTGGCATCGGCCTGGGCGCGCAGGCGGCCGGCGTCGAAGATCGGGGCGAGCACGCTGCCGCCGATCGAGAATATGGTCAGCGGGTTCTTGAGCGCGCTCGACAGGACGATACCCGCCGATCCGGTCAGTCCCAGGCTGGGCAGCATCGCCGCACGCGCACTGTCGAGCGAGCGGTCGGCAGCGACCAGCGCCTGTTCGGCCTGGAACAGGTCGGGCCGGCGGCGGAGCAGGTCGGCGGGCAGGCCATCTGGAATGGCGGGGCGGATCAGCCGGTCGATCGGCAGACCCCGCGCGATCGGGCCCGGCGTACCGCCGATGAGGACGCTCAGCGCATTCTCCTGCCGCGTCACTGCCAATTGCGCGGCGGCGACCAGTTGCTCGGTGGAGCGATATTCCCCCTGCGCCTGCCGCAGTTCGAGATTGGAGGTATAGCCCGTCTCGGCCCGCCGCCGTGCGATGCGCAAGGCATCCGCCCGCGCCGCCAGCGTTTCCTCGGCGATATGCAGCCGATGGTCGAGCGCGCGGAGCGTGACATAGCCGCTCGCCACCCCGCTCGCGAGTGCCAGCCGGACGGTATCACGCGCCGCCTCGGTCGCCAGCAACTGCGCGCGGGCGGCGGCGCGGGCGCTGCGCAGCCGGCCGAACAGGTCGAAATCATAGCTCGCCTGGACCACCGGCTGCGCGCCTAGCGCGTCGAGACCGGTGCCGAAGGCGGTGACGGTCCGTGCCTCGGACAGCGGTACGCCGGCGGTGATATTGGGCGACAGTTGCGCGCGGGCCAGCCGTTCCTGCGCACGGGCCTCCTCCACCCGCGCGGCGGCGCTGCCCAGATCGGGATTGTTGGCGAGCGCCGTCGTCACAAGCGCGGTCAGTTGCGGGTCGCCGAACGCCTGCCACCATTGCGCCGCGATCGGGCTGCCGGGGCCCAGCGTCGTACGCCAGGCAGGCGGCGCGACGACCGCGCTGTCGGCCGGGCGCTGCGGCCGCGCACCGATACAGCCCGCGAGCAGCAGTGCGGCGGCGAGGGGGAGGGCGACGCGCCTCATCGCACTGTCGGCCCGCCGGCGGTGTCGACGCTGGCCTGCACCGACATGCCGGGGCGCAGCCGGGCGGCAAGCGGCTGGCCCGGATCGACGCGAATGCGCACCGCGATGCGCTGCGGCACCTTGGTGAAATTGCCGGTGGCGTTATCGGATTTCAGCACGGCGAATTCGGACCCTGCGGCGGGCGAGATCCGCTCGACATGGCCCTTCAGCCGCGCATTGGCGAGGCCGTCGACGGTGAAGCTCGCCGGCTGTCCCACCGCCATGCGCGCGGTCTGCGCTTCCTTGAAATTGGCGATGACCCAGGTTTCGGGCGGCACCAGGAACATCAGTTGCGAGCCGGCGGTGACATATTGGCCCAGCCGCACGCCGACCTCGGACAGGCGGCCATTTTCGGGCGCACGGACGACGGTGTTGGCGAGATCGATCTGCGCCAGCCGCCGCGCGGCCTCCGCCCCCGATACGCCCGCCTGCTGTCCGCCGCGTCCGACGACGACGGTGCGGACATCCTGCTGCGCGATCTCACGCGCGGCCTTGGCTTGGCGCAGGGCGGCCTGGGCCTGGCGCAGCGCGGCCAGAGTCTGATCGCGTTCGCGCAGCGACACCGATCCATCGGTGACGAGGTCGTTGACGCGCGCCATGTCGGCCTGGGCGCGCATCAACTGCGCCTCGGCATTGGCGACGGCGGCGTCCTGCGCCGACAGGCTGGCGGCGCGCGAGGCTTGTGCCTGGCGGCTATTGGCCAGTGTCGCTTCCTGCGCCGCGACCTGCGCGGTCGCCTGCTCGACGCGCTGGCGATAGATGCGGTCATCGATGCGCACCAGCGGCTGGCCCGCACGCACCGTCTCGAAATCGCGGACGAGGACGGCGGTGACATAGCCGCTGACCTGCGGTGCGATCACCGTGGTGCGGCCGCGGACATAGGCATTGTCGGTCGACTGGATCTCGCTCGAAAAGGGCGGCAGCCGCCATGCCGCCAGCACCGCCGCGACGCCGCCGAGCACGAGCAACAGGATCAGCGCGCGCGATCGCCACCCTCCCGAGGGCGGGCGCCAGCCCGAGGCGGCGGGTGGCGGGGCGGGCGGAGGAACCGGCGCGGCGCTGGTCGGCGGCGCGCCCACTTCGGCGGCGGCTTGTTCGGTCATGGGGATGGGCGAGACGGGCGAGCGGGTGTCGGTCATGGCTCAGGCCTTGGCAGCGGCGCGGGCGCGCCGGGTACGCCGCCAGGTCAGCAGCGCGAGGAACATAGTGACGGCCGCCGCCAGGGCCGCGACCAGGCGGAAGACATCATTATAGGCGCGGATATTGGCCTCGCGCGTGGCGGCCTGCGACAGGAGCGCGCTGCCCTCGGCGCGGGCCAGCGTGGGGTCGGACACGACTCCCGACACGCGCGCGCCGCCCGCCTGGATACGCTGCGTCACCTGTGGGTCTGTGGGGTCGATATTCTGGACGATGGCGGCGCTATGCGCCTTTTCGCGGATCACCTGATAGGTGCCGAGCAGCGCGGTGCCGCCCAGGCTGCCGACCGAATTGAGCATCCCGAACAGCGCGATGAAGCTGATCACATGCCCCGCCCCCTGTTGCAGCGCGCGGGTCATGCCGAACAGCAGCGACGGGCCGAGGAAGAAGGTGGTGGAAAAGGCGATCAGCGCCTGGGTCGCATAAAGCTGCGGCGCACGGGTCAGGTTCGTCGAGAAGCTGTCGGCAAAGGCGGCGATGGCGACCAGCCCGATCGCGAACATGATCGGGTGGGTCAGCCGCGTCACGTCCAGCGTCACCGCACTGGCGACGACGCCTGCGACCGAGGCGATGAAGACGATGGTGAACAGCGTCCTGAACTGATCGTTATTCTGCCCCAACGTGGTCAGCAGCCCGACCGCGCCGAAATTCTGTTCGGACAGAACGATCCGCGCCATCAGCGTGACGATGGTGAAGCGGACAATGTCGAGCGATCCCAGCCAGCGCGTGTTGAGCAGCGGATTGGCGCGGTGATGCTCGATCCACAGCGCGGCGGCGAGCAGCGGGATGGCGATGACCAGCGCCCAGCCGATCCAGGCGGCCTGCGTCCACCACACTAGCCGCCCCTGGCCCAGCACCGCGCAAAATAGCCCGATCGCGGGCGCATAGAGCGCGAAGGTCAGGAAATCGAGCGGCTCGAACGCCTTCAATCGCTGGGTCGGCGGCAGGCGCAGCGCGATGATCGCCGCCAGGCTGATCGCCGCCAGCCCGAACTCGAACATGTAGAGCGTACGCCACTGCGACATGGCGAGCAGTTCGGGGGAGAAGAGCCGGGCGAGCGGTGTCGCGCATTGCGGCACGCCGATGCCCAGCACGATCGCCTTCAGCCGCCATTTCGCGGGGAGCGCCTGCATCATGTAATAGAGGCCGAGCGACGACAAGGCTGCCGCCGCCATGCCGCTAGCCGCACGCACCGCGATCGCCGTACCGAAATCGCGCACGAACAGATGCGCAAAGGCCAGGATCGTATAGAGCCCGACGAACAGCAGCGCGAAGGGGCGCAGGCCGAATTGCTGGCGAAACTTGATCAGCAGCAGGTTGATCGACGCGTTGGTCATCACATAGGCGATCGGCAGCCATGCGATCTCGGTCGGATCGAGCCCCAGCGCGCCTTGCAACTGCACGGTGTTCACCTGCACGAGGGCATTGCCCAGGCCACCGGTCAGTCCGATCAGCACCGCGATCAGGCCATAGGCGAAGCGGCGGCGCAGCGGATGGTCGAAATTGCCGGGAGAGCCGGGGATGGTCGGCCGCTCATGGGGAGCAAAGGACCATTCCTCCTCGCTCCAAAATTGCCGAAACCGCGTCGCCATTCCTGCCCTTTCATCCCGGCGCACGAAACGCGCAACCCGTCGACTCGGGTGCGGCGGGGGAAAAGGGCCGGATAAGTGGCTGCGACACGCGCATTTTGTCGCCGCGCATATCGGTTAAAGGGTCCGATCCGGCGATAATACTCGAAGCTCAGGGCCTCGTTTAAAGAGTTGTTGACTGGGTCGCTCTAAACATAGGTAATGATCGGCGGGGGATGTTGAGGAGCCGTGTTGCGACAGGAGGAACCGGAACCCGTTTACCGGGAACTTGTCGACGCCCTTGCCGACAATGTGGTACCGATGGCGATCCTATGCGCGACGATGGCCGCGGCCGGCACCTATGTCTGGTCGATCAGACCCGATCCTTTGACGACTGCCGCAAGCCTCCTTTGTACGGCGACGACTTTCGTGAAGATCGTCACCATCCTGCATCACCGTCACCATCGCGCGGCTTATCGAGGCGCGGCGCTGGATCGGGTACGGTGGCACGAGTTCGTGCACTTCGTCACGACGGTCGCCGTCTGCCTGTCGATCGGTCTGTTCTCGGTCGCGGTCTATGCACTGCCCTATCCCGTGCTTCATCTGCTGCCGATCGCCATCACCTTTGGCTATAGCGGGGGGCTGATCGCGCGGGCATCCGTCCGGCCGCATATTGCGGGCATCGCCATTCTATGCCTGATCGTCCCCAATATGCTGGCGCAGATGCTGTCGGGGGAACACCATCTCTTCATCGCCCTCATCCTGATGGTCTTTGCCGCCGCCGGGCTGCAAAGCGTCGCCTTCGTCTATGACACGGCCCGGCGCGCGGTGATGCTGCGGCTGGAACTGGAGCAACTGGCCCGGCGCGATCCGCTGACCGGCCTTCTGAACCGGCTCGCGCTGCGCGAGGCGTTCGAGGCGCTGGCCTCGGGCGTTCGTCAGCCGGTCGTCGTCCATGCCTTCGACCTTGACGGGTTCAAGGGGGTCAATGACCGGTTCGGTCATCTGGCGGGCGACCGGTTGCTGGCGCTGCTGGCCGCCCGCATCCAGTCCAGCATCCGTGACGACACGATCGCCGCCCGCATCGGTGGGGACGAATTCGTCATGGTGCAACTGGGCGACGAAGCCGCCGCCTGGTGCCTGGCCAGGCGCATCCATGACCAACTGACCCGCCCCTGCGACGTGGGGCAGGCGGAACCCGTCTCGGTCGGGCTGAGCCTGGGCTATGCGGTCGGGCAATTGCCCGACGTCAGCCTGGAGGCGCTGATCCAACAGGCCGATGCGCGGTCCTATGCCGTCAAGCGGGCGGGCGGCGGCATCCGGGGCCCCGAGGCGCTGGTGGACGAACCGGCGATCACCTTCGTGCCCGTCGAAGTCCTCAACTGTCCAGTATAGCCCGAATGCGCGCGGCCAGGTCGGCAAAGTCGAACGGCTTGGTGATCAGCGCGACGCCCGCATCCAGCCGCCCGCCATGGACGATCACGTCGCGCGCATAGCCGGTGGTGAACAGCACCTTGAGGTCGGGATGCAGCGCGCGCGCGGCGGAGGCGAGGTCGGCGCCGGTCATCCCGCCGGGCAGCACCACGTCGGAAAACAGCAGCGCGATGCGCGACGCCTCCGGCGCTTCCAGCAGCGCGAGCGCCGAAGCGCCGTCATCGGCCTCCAGCACGTCATAGCCCAGTTCGCGCAGCGCCTCGGTCGAATAGGCGCGGACATCGGCATCGTCCTCGACCACCAGAATCGTCTCCGATCCATGGACCGCGCCGCCGGGGTCGGCGGGGGGCTCGACGACCGTCTCCACCGCGCCCTCGAAACGCGGCAGGAGCAGCGAGACGCAGGTGCCCTGGCCGGGCTTCGATTCGATCTGCACCTGGCCGCCCGACTGTTTGGCGAAGCCGTAGACCATCGACAGGCCCAGGCCGGTGCCCTTGCCGACCTCCTTGGTGGTGAAGAAGGGCTCGAACACGCGGCCCAGCGTCGCGCGATCCATGCCGATACCGGTGTCGCTGACATCGATCGCGACATAATCGCCCGGATTGGTGGGATGGGGCACCGGCCCGGCGACCATCGTCGCATGGCCATCCAGCCGGGCGTTGCGCATGGTGATCGACAGGGTGCCGCCATGCGGCATCGCATCGCGCGCATTGACCGCCAGGTTCAGGATCGCGCTTTCCAACTGGTTGGGATCGGCCTCGGCCAACCACAGGCCGGGGACGGCGTGGATATCCAGCGTCACCTGTTCGCCCAGCGTCCGGGTCAGCAGATCGGACAGCCCGTCGACCAGCCGCGCCACATCGACCGATTGCGGCGCCAGCGGCTGGCGGCGCGAAAAGGCGAGCAGCCGCTGGGTCAGCGTCGCGGCGCGCTTGGCGCCGGTCATGGCGTTGGTCGCGGCCCGCCGCGCGCGGGGATGCTCCTCGGTCGGCAGCAACCGGTCGAGCATCTCCAGATTGCCGACCACGACCTGAAGCAGATTGTTGAAGTCATGCGCGATGCCGCCGGTCAGTTGGCCCACCGCCTCCATCTTCTGGCTCTGGCGGAGCTGGGCCTCCATGTCGGCCAGCTTTTCCTGCGCGGCCAGCCGTTCGGAGACGTCGGTGGCGAACTGATAGGCGCCGATCGGCGTGCCGTCGGCGGCGATCAGCGGGCTGAAGCGCAGTTCATAATGCCGCCGCTCGCCCGCCTGATCGGTCAGTGCCTGGATGACGGAGAAATCCTCGCCCGCCAGTGCGCGGGTCCAATAATCGCGCATCACCGACAGGATTTCGGGCCGCGTCCCCATCGCATCGCCCTTGTGCTGGCCGATATGCGGGCGCAGGCCGAAGATCCGCTCGAAATCGTCCGCCGCAGCGCGGTTGATCGCCAGATAGCAATGGTCGAAGCCCAGCACCTGCACCATCGTCCCGGTCGAATCGATGATGTCGGCGAACAGCTTGCGCTCGGCCAGCGCCTCGGCGACGCGGCGTTCCAGCACGGCGTTGACGTCGCGGAGCGTCGCCTCCGCCCGGCGGCGTTCGTCAATATCGAACACCGACCCGACCATGCCCAGATAGGCGCCGTCGTCGATCCGGGGAATGGCGGTGACGGTCGCCCAGTGATAGCCGCCGTCGCGGTGGCGCAAGCGAAACTCCAGGTTGAACGCCATCTGGTCGCGGGTTGCGGCGCGGAAGGCATTCTCGGCCATGGCGCGGTCGTCGGCATGGACCGCCTTGAACCAGTGGAAATCCAGCGCCTGCTCGATGTCGAGCCCGGTCTGGGTGGTCCAGGCGCGGTTGATATAGACGCAGCGGCCATCGGCGCGGGTCACCCACATGATGATCGGTGCATGGTCGGCGACGTTGCGGAACCGCGCCTCGCTCTCGCGCGCGGCGGCCAGGGCGATCTCGCGCTCCTGCCGGTCGCGCATCCGCGCGCTGCTGTCGATCACCGTCGCCAGCACACCTGCCGGCCGCCCCTGTTCGTCCGCGATCGGCGTATAGTCCAGGTCCAGCCAATGCTGTTCGCGGGCCCCCCGATGCTCCAGCATCATTGCCTGGTCGCGATAGGCGAGGCTGTGGCCATTCAGCGCGGACAACAGCACCTGTTCGTTGAACGCGCGCGCTTCCGGCCAGGCGTCGAGCAACCGCTGGCCCAGAATGGCCGGATGCCGGGTGCCCGAAAATTCGCCATAGCCGGCATTGTAGATCAGAATGCCTTCCGGCCCCCAGATCGTCGCCATCGGGATGGAGGAGGACAAGGCGATGCCGATCGCGGTCATCCGGCTTTGCGGCCAGGACGCGATCGGGCCGAGCGGGGTCGCGGACCAGTCGAATCCCGCGATCAACCGCCCCATCTCGCCGCTGCGCGCCAGAACAGCGGCAAAGCCGGCGGGGATGTCGGCAGGATAGTGGGCAGTCGCGATCATGCTCGGTTCGTCTCCCCTCGAAACCCGGCGCCGGTGACGATGTAGCGTTGCTTTGGCGGGAGGAATAGAGGGACTGGCCGGTATCTTGCTCTGAATGGGTGGAAATATCGTATGGACGCTGGCCTCGTCTTGGCGATAGCACCCCGTCATTATGATGATCGGTCGCCATGGCCATGACGTTTTGGGTCGCCCCATCCGGCCTGCCCCCGTGTCGCACTTTGTCACGGAGCCGTTAAGCCTCTGCCATGTTGGACTGGTACAGGTCCCGACAAAGAATAGGAGAGTCACGCATGACCGCACATGTTCACCCCGTTCCGGACTGGGCCGATAGCGCGTCGATGGATGCCGAGGGCTATGCCCGCGCCTATGACGCCGCGAAGCGCGATCCCGATGGCTATTGGCGCGAACAGGCGCAGCGGCTCGACTGGATCGTGCCCTTCACCACGGTCAAGGACACGAGTTTCGACGAGGCGGATTTTCGCATCCACTGGTTCGCCGATGGCCAGTTGAACGTCGCGGCCAATTGCATCGACCGGCACCTGGCGACCCGTGCCGATCAGGTCGCGATCCTGTGGGAGGGCGATGCGCCGGGCACCGATCGCCGTATCACCTATCGCGAACTGCACGAGCAGGTCTCGCGCCTGGCCAATGCGCTGAAGGGGCTGGGCGTCGCCAAGGGCGACCAGGTGACCATCTATCTGCCGATGATCCCGGAAGCGGCGTTCGCGATGCTGGCCTGTGCGCGGATCGGCGCGATCCATTCAATCGTCTTCGGCGGCTTCTCCCCCGAGAGCCTGGCCAACCGCATCATCGATTGCGATTCGCGTATCGTCATCACGGCGGATGGCGGTTGCCGCGGGGGCAAGGCGGTGCCGCTCAAGGCCAATGTCGACGCGGCGCTGGAGCATGACGGCGTTGCGGTCGATCATGTCGTCGTCGTCCGCCATAGCGGCACCGACGTCACCATGAAGGAGGGGCGCGACCAATGGTATGGCGATCTGGTCGCCGCCGCCGCCGCCGACTGCCCGCCTGAGCCGATGGGGGCGGAGGACCCGCTGTTCATCCTCTACACCAGCGGGTCGACCGGCAAGCCCAAGGGCGTGCTCCACACCAGTGGCGGCTATCTGCTCTGGGCGTCCTATACCCACCAGCATGTGTTCGATTACCGGGAGGGCGAGGTCTTCTGGTGCGCGGCCGATGTCGGCTGGGTTACCGGGCACAGCTATGTCGTCTATGGCGCGCTCGCCAATGGCGCGACGACCCTGATGTATGAGGGTGTGCCCAACTATCCCGATCACAGCCGCTTCTGGCAGATCGTCGACAAATATAAGGTCGCGACCTTCTATGCCGCGCCGACCGCGCTGCGCGCTCTGATGCGCGAGGGCGATGACTGGGTGACCAAGACCGACCGCTCCTCGCTTCGCGTGCTGGGTTCGGTGGGCGAGCCGATCAATCCGGAAGCGTGGGAATGGTTCTACCGCGTGGTGGGCGAGGAACGCTGCCCGATCGTCGACACCTGGTGGCAGACCGAGACGGGCGGCCATATGATCGCGCCAATTCCCGGTGCGGTACCGCTCAAGGCCGGCTCGGCCACCAAGCCGCTACCCGGCGTGTTGCCGCAGATCGTCGATGCCGAGGGCAAGGTGCTGGACGGCGCGGTCGAAGGCAATCTCGTCATCGCCGATAGCTGGCCCGGGCAGATGCGCACGGTATGGGGCGATCATGAGCGCTTCTTCCAGACCTATTTCACCACCTATCCCGGCAAGTATTTCACCGGCGACGGATGCCGCCGCGACGAGGATGGCTACTACTGGATCACAGGCCGGGTCGACGACGTCATCAACGTGTCGGGTCATCGCATGGGCACCGCCGAGGTCGAGTCCGCGCTGGTCGCCCATGCCAAGGTCGCCGAGGCCGCCGTGGTGGGGATGCCGCACGATGTGAAAGGCCAGGGCATCTACGCCTTCGTCACGTTGAATGCGGGTGTCGAGGATGACGAGGCGTTGCGCGCCGAACTGGTCCAATGGGTCCGTCGCGAGATCGGGCCGATCGCCACCCCCGACGCGTTGCAATTCGCGCCGGCACTTCCCAAGACCCGCTCGGGCAAGATCATGCGCCGCATTCTGCGCAAGATCGCCGAGAATCAGGTCGATGCGCTGGGTGATACTTCGACGCTGGCCGATCCGGCGGTGGTCGACCACCTCGTCGCCAACCGGATCGAGCCAGGGAAGAAAGCGGCGGCGTGATGGGAGCGGGGCCGCTGGACCGGCGGCCCCCGTTTTCCCATGGCCTTCGACTGCGCTCAGGCTGAACGGCGGTTGCCAAGTAGAATGGTTATTCCCTCGCTCCGTTCAGCCTGAGCGAAGTCGAAGGCCACGCCCAGACCTTAGCTCAGGGGGCCTTCCGAACCGGCGGAAGCGCCGCGCAAATATCCACACCCCCCGCCGGCACGGTGAAGAAGTCGTTCCGCCGATTCTCCCGCCCCTTGATCCAGGCGGCGAAGCGCGGCGACACTGTCTCGCGATACTGATAATGCGGGCGCTGGGCGGCGGGTATTTCGCTCGCCAGCCGCGCCGACACGATGGGGAGCCGCTGCCCCTCCTCCTTGTAGAAGCCGAGATCGCCCGTCCCGCGCGGCAGGGTGGACAGCGTTTCCATTCCGTCGATCACCCGGCCCACCACCGCGATATTGCGGTCCAGCGCGCGCGGCGACTGGCCGATGATCGTATAGAGTTCCGCACCCGTCCCCGTGCTGGGCGCCAGGTCGCGTGCGACGCCGACCATGCCATAGCAATGCGGCACCCACTCGGACTGCGCGTCACCCGCCAGCGGCCAGCCGTCGCGGCTATAGCCCGCCCAGGCGGCATAGGGATCGGGCTTGCTCAACCGCGCGACGGCGCTGTTGCCGGCGCGGACATATTCCGCCGGCGGATTGGCGACGATGCCGGGCGGCAGCGGCTTCTTCTCGGTCGCATCGCCCCATTGCGCGACATAATTTTCCTGCACGCGATAGACGCTGGTCCCCGCATCCCACCAATGCGCCCGCGCCAGCGCGCGGATATTAGCGACATGCACCGGCGCCTGTGCCGCCGCGAGCCGCATCGTCACCGACTTCCCGTTCGACAGGGTGAAGATCAGCACTTCGTCATCGGGCACCGCGATCCAGTCGCCGGGCAGCGGATCGCCAGCTTGCACGGCAGGAGCGGGGGCGGGCGAAGCCTGCGCCAGAAGCGCGGCGAGCAGAAGCGCGATCGTCATGGGGCATGAGAGTGCCCCAGCCGACCGCCCCACGCAATCGCTTGCGCGAGGCCGAGAAGCGCATTAGGGGCGCGTGTTCCAGGCATGGACTCATGCGGAGCGGTGGCCGAGTGGTCGAAGGCGCTCGCCTGGAAAGTGAGTATACGGCAAAACCGTATCGAGGGTTCGAATCCCTCCCGCTCCGCCACTTTGGAACCCCTCTGGGCACGCCAGCCACCGCCGATTGCCGCACTTGGCCAGCAATAAGCGTCCTTAGCAGCTCCGTCTTCGATCCCATGATGCGAATTGCGTCGTCGGCGACCTCGACACGCTGCGCCAGTGAGCGCAGATGATCCCGCCGATAGCCGCCCTCGCTGCCCCGGATGCGTTCGCGTGCGCGACGCGCAAATCCCCGGATCATGGTCGGGGTGATGGCGCTGTGGCCGGGGCTGTCGAGCAAGGCTTGCGCCCGGTCGGCGTCGGCCCTGGCCTGATCGCGGATGACCTTGAGGCCGGCGATGCGTTCCTTGAGCGCCGGGTCGTCAAGATCGGCGACGCCCGCCTCGATGGCGTCGTAGAGGCGCTTGAGGCGCAATTCCGATTCGGTCGCGCGCCGCTCCAGTTCGGCGATGTGGTGCCGGCGACGCTCGGCCTGATCGTCGCGACGGCCGAGCACGGTGCCAAGCAAGTCCTCCAGCCGGTCGGCATCGAGCAAGCGTTCCTCGATATGCCCGACCACCATTCGGTCGAGCTTATCCATCGGGATCGCGCGGCCCTTGCAGCCGGTTTCGCCCTGACGCGCCTTGATCGAGCACGCATAGTAGCGATAGCGGCCACCCTTGCCGGTGCGAATGGTCATCGCGCCTCCGCAATTGCCGCAATAGCAGATGCCGGTTAGCAGCGTCGGCCCGATCACGACGCGCGCGGGCAACTCGGTCTTGGGATTCCGGGCCTGCAAAAGCTTCTGCACCGCGTCGAACGTCTCCCGCTCGATAAGCGCCGGCACCTGAACGGTGATAACCTCGTCTTCGGGCTTCACCTCTCCCTTGTTGGAGCGGCGATTGAACCGATGCTCGCCGATATAGGTGCGCCGGGTCAGGATGCGGTGAACCTGACCGATGCCCCAGCGCCCGCCGTCGCGCGTGAAGATGCCCTTGCCATTGAGATACTTGACGATGGCCTTCACGCCCATCTGGCCGGATGAACCTTCACCCTCCAGCGCAAGGCGATAGATGAGCCGGATCGTCTCGGCGTGCAGCGGGTCGATTTCCAGCTTCTTCTTGACCTTCGCGCCGCGCTGCTCGGCCGCGACGACGCGGTAGCCGATGGGCGGCAGCGAGCCGTTCCAGAAGCCTTGCCGGGCGTTCTCCTTCAAGGCGCGCAGGACGTGCTTGGCGTTCTCCTTGGACTGGTATTCGTCGAATAGCGACATGATCCGCCGCATCATGTCGTGGATCGGATCATCGCCAAGCTCCTGCGTGATCGAAACCAGCTTCACGCCGTTCTTCGCCAGCTTGCGGTAATAGAACTCCATTTCAAATTCGTCGCGGAAGAAGCGTGAGAAGCTGTGAACCACGACGACATCGAACGATGCCGGCTTGGCGGTGGCAGCCTCTATCATCCGCTGGAACTCCGGGCGGCGGTCGTTGGTCGCGCTGTTGCCCGGCTCCACGAATGTTTCGACAAGCTGATAGCCGCGCGCCTCGCAATAGGCTTCGCCCTGGCGCTTCTGGTCGGGGATCGACACGTCATGCTCGGCCTGCCGAGTGGTGGAGACGCGCAGATAGAGGGCGGCGCGCAGCGTGACGTTGGGATTGTGGACGGTGGGACTATGGACGTTCATTGCCGGCCTCCTGCCGCCTTGCGCGGCCCTGCGCGCTCGGTCAGCGGCAGGTCTAGTTCTACTCGGTCGTGGATGACCCTGGGCGTGAGCTTGCGGCCTTCGCCCTTCTCCATGCGGACAAGGCCGTAACTGGCCATCCGTTTCAGAGTGCGGGACAGGTTGGACTTGGCCCGGCCGGTGATCTCGGCCAGTTCCTCCAGCGAACCCGGCGCTTGCTGGTCGATGACGCGCAGCAATTCGCGATTGCCCGCCGACAGCACCTTGGCGAAGGATTCCATGGATGTGAACCACACCTTCGGATCGCCGGGCGCGGGCTTTTCCTCGCCCTTGGCAATCCGCATGGTGCGGGCCTTCATTTCGTCGTAGCCGGCAATCCCGACTTTCAATGTGGTCATGTTACGCCTCGCTCCTTCAAAACCGCGTCCACCGCCTGCCAGAAGTCGGCCAGCAGCGTGGCCGCATCCTCGTAGGCGTAGGGCTTCACGGTCTGGAGGTGGTGCCGATGGTCCATCGGATCGCCGCGCCTGCCTCGGCCGACTGGATGGGCGTTGTCGAAGCCGACCAACCGTTCGCCCGAAGGCCCGTGAAGCGTGAGCGAGTAATCGAGGCCGTGCGGCTTCTCCGGCGATGCCGGAACGCGGGTGACGATGAACTTCACCCAATGGCCGCCCTCGGGATCGACAACGAGCACCTGGCCGTCGAGGTCCAGAAGCGTGTCGAGGTTCGGATCACGATCCTCGCTCATGGCTTTTTGTTATCAGATGAAGATAACTTAGTCAAGCCCGGCACGGTTGGAAGTGGGCCGAACATCTCGTCGAAGACATCGGCAAACCATCGCTCGAACACCTGAATCTCTGCCTCGGTGATCGGCACTTTCTCCGGCCAGTCGTCGATGACGGGCAGCTTCTCCACGTCGAAGGCATCGGGCGGGCTTCCGCGCGGCGGGCTGATGCGCGGCGCGGGATCGTCGTCATAGTCGTAAAGGTCATCGGGAAGCGTCTGCGGAGCCGGCTGTCGTGGGCGGCCCCTTTGGGTATGGCGGCGTCTCGCGCACATGGAATCCTCCGTGGTTCGTTGCTGGATTCCGGGTGGCTGGAAGCCCCGGAATTAGGCGAAGCATGGAGGGGGATCGGCGGCCTGTAGCGTGCCGCATTTGCGCTCACGCGCTGGCGGCACCCCTGCTGTCGGGTGCCGCCAACTAGGTTAGCTGGCCGCGCGGCGGGCCTTCTGAAACTCTCGATCCGTGGCGAGGAAGCGTTCCAGCATCGGCACAATTAGCTTTTCCGGCTCTATCGGCGGCTGTCCTGCCCCTGCCAACAAGCGTCCATAAAGTTGCAAATCTCGAAAGAGTGTCGCGGGCAATTCGCGTGACACCTTAACGGGCTTGTCGTCGGGCAACGTGCCGAGTTTCAGCTTGCTCATGGTCAACCTCTGTATGGTTCGAGCACAAGGTCGCGGGTGACGATCACGCGGACGGGGAAGCCCGGCCTGATCGTGAGCGTCGGCGCAACCTGCAACTGGCGGCGGATGATCTGCTGGCCGGCGTCGTTGATGGTGTCCTGCGCCCCGTCGCGGATGGCGCGCACAAGGCGGTCCTCGTCGCTGACGGCCAGCTCCGTGCCGACCGCAAGTAACGTCGAAAGGCCGGCGGCCTTCGCCAAATCCCACCAATGATAATCGACGCCATCCTCAAGACCGGCGTAGCCCTGGCTATCCGCGCCCGGCTGGCGCTCCAGAACGATAGAGCGGCCATTGGGGAGGATCAGCCGATTCCAGACGAGCAGCACACGGCGCTGGCCGAACTGAACGCTATTGTCATACTGCCCGATGATCCGCGTCCCCTGCGGGATCAGGAGCAGGCTGCCGGTCGGGCTGTCATAGATGTGCTGCGTCACCTGGGCGGTGATCTGGCCCGGAAGATCGGAACGGATGCCGGTGATGAGCGCGGCCGGGATCACGGCCCCGGCCTGGAGCACGAAGGGCGAGGCTGGAGCCATGACGCGATCCGACGACGTGGTGCGGCGATCGACGGGTGCATTGAGGAACGCAAGCTGCTTGTCCTGCGCGGTCTGCTGGCCGGGTTGCCCTGTCAAGCCGGCAAGGTCGAGGCCGGGAAGTCCCGGCGTGGTCGCGCCGCCCGGCGTTGCGGCCGGGCTGCCGGTGCGGGCCTCGGTCTGGAAGAACACGCGGCTGACGCGCGCGGCTTCTTCCTCGGCAAGCCGGCGTTCCTCGGCGCGATCCACGGGCGGCGTGGTGATCGTCGGCGGCACGACGGGCTGGCCCCTGTTCTGCGCATCCAAGATGGGTCTGCCGAGGTCGCCCGGCAGCGGCGGCCCCAGGACCGGGCCGGTATAGTCGCGCGGCAGGCCGGCAAGCCCATCGGCAGGCTGGCGGTTGTTGGTGGAAAACAGTTCTTCGCCGCCCGTGCCGCCGTCGCGGGTCTGGAGCGCGTAGATCAGCGCGCCGCCGACGCCGACCAGCGCGACGGCCGCCACGCTGGCGAGCACCTTGCGGGACAGGCGGGTGACGCGCGGGGCTTCCGCGCGAAGCCGCATCGGCGTGGCGGTATTGGTGTCATTCTCACTCATGACGATGGCCTCCCGTCTGTGCGGACAATCCTGACGGTCTGTTGGCGGTCGCCGCTGCCAAGGCGCAGCTCGGCCGCGCCGAACAGGCGGTCCACGATCAGGATGTGTTGATGGATGCGGCTGTTGACGATCTGCGCCTCGCCGTCCGCGCCGAGCACGAAGATCGGCGGCATTTCGCCTTGAACGATGCCGCGCGGAAACTCGACATAGACGCGCCTGCCGTCGTCATAGACGGCGACGGGCTTCCAAGCTGGATTGTCGCCTGTCAGTCCATAGCGATAGTTGCGCGCGGCGACGGCCGGGATGACCGGCGTGGCCGGCACCGCCTGCCGCTGCCCGGCCGGCTGCTGCGGATAGGCCCAAGCGACGGCGGGCATATAGGGCTTCTCGCCCGAGCGCAGCTCGAGCATGTAAACGCGCCGGTCGGTCGTCACGACAAGGTTCGTGGTGATGTCCGGCCGGCTTGGCTTCACGAGGATATGGACTCGGCGCGTGACGCCCGAACCGGATTCCGTATCGCCGATAATCCAGCGTGCCGTGTCGCCGGCCGCTATCGGCCCTGCGCCGGTCAGGCTTTCGCCTGGCTCCAGGGCGATGTTCGTGATCTGGCCCGGCGCGGCATAGACCTGATAGAGCGCGCCGTCGCTCCACGGGTAAATCTGGATGGAGTTGTAATAGCCCTCGCGGCGCGGCTGCACGCGGGCGGCGGCATTGGCGTTCTCGACGCGCGCGGTCGGTGTGCCGGCGGCGGTGCCGCCGCGTGCGACGGTCCAGGCGGGCGGGATATGGATCGGCCGCGGCCGGTCGTCGGTGACGGCCGCGGGGACGGCCGGCAACGGCGGCACGCTCGCATCGTAGCTGATCTGCGGCGGTTTGTAGGTCGCGCAGCCGGCAAGCATGGTTGCGGAAAGCAGGACGGCGGGAATCGCCGGGGTGCGGATGATCGTCCTCATTGGCTCATCTCCCGCGACCACGAAATTGCATTGACGTAGATTCCCAACGGATTGGCGCGCAGCCGTTCGGTATCGCGCGGCGGCTGGATTGCGATGGTCAGGATCGCGGTCCATCGCTCGGTTGTTGAAAGCTGGCCGGATTCGTAGTGGCGTTCGGTCCAAGCGACGCGGAAGCTATCCGGCGAGGCGCGGATGACGCTCGACACCTCGACCGCGACTTGTTGCTTTCCGACCTTGGTGAAGGGGTCGTTGGCGCGCGCATAGTCGTTGAGCGCCGCCGCGCCCCTGTCAGTCGTCCACTCGTATGCGCGTAGCCAGTTCTGGCGGACGATGATGGGATCGGCGGGGATACTCCTGACCTGTTCGATAAAGCGCCCCAGGTGCCATGCCACTTGCGGATCGGTCGGGCGGAAGTCGGCTGTGGCGGGCGCGACGGCCTGCGCCTGGCCGAGCCGATCAACTTGGACTACCCAGGGCACGACGGTCCCGCGCGCCGATTGCCAGACAAGCGCGGCGGCGAAGCCGGCCGAAAGGATCAGGCTGCCGAACGCCATGTAGCGCCAGTTCTTCGCCTGCACGCGGGCCGAGCCTATGCGCTCATCCCAAACCTGCGCGGCGCGCTGATAAGGCGTTTCGGGTTGTGGGGTCTTGCCGTAATGCACGGCGGGTCGCTTGAAGATGCTCATGTGCGGTCGCTTTCAGAGAGGTTGACGGAAGAACCAGAGGCGTGGCTGTCGCCAGAGCGGACGGCGTGCGCGGCCGTCTGGACGGCATGGCCGGTGTGGCCGGATTGGCGCATCCGCTGCGCCCAACCGGGCGATGTGCCAGCGGCCGGCGCGGATGCGGACGTGCTGCCGGCCGATCCCATGGAGGATGTGCCGCCGGTCGCGCCGAACCCGGCTTTCACGCCATCGGAAAAGCTGGATTTGACGCTTGCCGCCGCCCGGCGCAGCGGCGATGTGGCTGTGCTGCCTACGGCGCGCGCCACGCCGCCCAGGCCGGACGCCACGCCCGCCGCGCCGGACTGGCCGAGCGAGCCAAGGCTATAGGCGGCGGATGCAGCGCCGGCTGCGGTCGCGCCTCCGCGCACGGCGGCAGCGCCTCCCTTTGCGGCAAGCCCGGCTGCACCGCCTGCGGCTAGCGCCGCGCCACCAACGGCAAGGCCGGTGCCGACCGCCGCGCCCGCGCCGAGCTGCGGGCCGCCGCTAACAAGGCCGGAAGCGATGCCGGGGCCGAAGATGCCCAGCCCGACGAGCGAAAGCGCCGCGAGCACGATGGCCATGGCGTCGTCGATGCTAGGAGTCTGGCCGCCGAAGCCTTGCGTGAATTGCGAAAACAGCGTCGAGCCGATGCCGACGATGACGGCGAGCACCAGCACTTTGATGCCGCTGGAAATCACATTGCCAAGCACGCGCTCGGCCATGAAGGCGGTCTTGCCGAACAGGCCGAACGGGATCAGCACGAAGCCTGCCAACGTGCTCAATTTGAACTCGATCAGCGTCACGAAAAGCTGGATCGCCAAAATGAAGAAGGCGAGGATGACGAGCGCCCAGGCGAACAGCAGGCACGCGATCTGAATGAAGTTCTCGAAGAACGCGATCCAGCCCATCAAGTCGGAAATGGAATCGAGCAGCGGACGCGCTGCGTCGAGGCCGGTTTGCGCCACCTTGCCGGGCCGCATCAAATCCTGCGCGGTGAAGCCCGTGCCGGATGCTTTCAGGCCCAGGCCGGCGAAACTGTCGAAGACGATCTTCGCGAGGTTGTTCCAGTTGCCGATAAGATAGGCGAAGACGCCGACGAACAGCGTCTTCTTCACCAGCCGCGCAATGATGTCGTCGTCTGCGCTCCAGCTCCAGAACAGCGCTGCGAGCGTCACGTCGATGACGATGAGCGTGGTGGCGATGAACGCCACCTCGCCACCCAACAGGCCGAAGCCGGAGTCGATGTATTGCGTGAACGTGCCGAGAAAATTGTCGATGACGCCTGCGCCGCCCATGCGTCACCGCCCTTCCGGTGCGGCCGGCGCGCGCGTCCGGCCGAGAAAGCGGTCACGGGTTTCGGCCCATACACGTAGGCATTCCGCGTCGTCGGCGGCCTGCTGGCCAAGCTGCTGGCACCGGCGCTGCCCTTCGCGCAGCGGGTCACGTTCGGGCTGGAGAAGACGCGGCGGCGATGCCGGCGCGTCTTCCTTGCGGGTCATTTCGATGGCTGTCGCCGTGATGGCGATGGCCACGAATACGATTGCGCCCAGCCGGGCCAGCATCTTGCCGTCCATGGCCGCGCCCTCAATTGCCGTTGTTGAACATTTGCGCGTTGCCGGGCTGGTAGCCGTTGCCGGGCGTGAGGAAGCGACGGCGCTGCTCGCGCCCCTGTTCGGCCGCCGCTGCGCGTTCGGCCTCGGTCAGCGCGCCCGCCCGGCCGTTGGCTGCGAGCAACGCAACAAGGTCGGAAAGCTGCTGCGACTGGAGGGCTAGAAGCTGGTTGCCGGCTTGCGTCGCCTGGAGCGCGCCGGTCGCGTTCTGGCTCTGGCCGACCAGCTCCGACATCTGCGTGCGGTTGCTGTCGATGTTGCCGACGACGCCGGCCTGAACGCGCATGGCGTCCTGCAAGCCGCCTACGGTGTTCTGCCAGCGCGTGCGAGCGTTGGCGACGAGCTGCTGATCCGTCGCCGACATCGACACGTTGCCGTATTGCTGCTGGAACGCCTGGTCGATGCGCTGCACGTCGAAGGCGATGTTCTGCGCCTGGCTCAAAAGCTGCTGCGTGCGCTGGACGTTCTGTTGAAGCTGCTGGAGCGACGAGAACGGCAGGCTCGCCAGATTGCGCGCCTGGTTCATCAACATGGTCGCCTCGTTCTGGAGCGAGGTGATCTGATGATTGATCTGCTCCAGCGTGCGCGCGGCCGTGAGGATGTTTTGCGCATAGTTCGACGGGTCGAAGACGATCCTTCCGAATTGCGCATGTGCCGGCGTTGCCAGCATGGACGAAACGGCCAGCGGGGCGGCGAGCATCGTTGCGGCCATGACGATGGCACGCGAGCGGAAAAGACGAATGGTCATGGTTGGGACTCCTTTTCGGTTTGGGGGATCAGCGTCGGGAAGTTCGGAAGAAGCTCGACGGCCCAGCCGACATCGCGGGTCGTGAGCCAAGCCGCGAGAAAGCCGTCGCGGCCGTGTTCGGCGACGATCTGCGCAATGAGCGTCTGATCGGATTTGGCGGATGCGGCGCAGAGCGCGAGGCCGATTTCGGACAGGCCCAGCTCGAACAGGCGATTGCCGCGCCGCGACTGGCAGTAGTAATCCCGCTTCGGCGTAGCGCGGGCGATCAACTCTATCTGGCGGTCATTGAGGCCGAAGCGCCGATAGATGGCGGTGATCTGCGGCTCGATGGCACGCTCGTTCGGCAAAAGCAGCCGCGTCGGGCAGCTCTCGATGATCGCAGGCGCAATGTTGCTGCCGTCGATGTCGGACAGGCTTTGCGTGGCGAAGATGACGCTGGCGTTCTTCTTGCGCAGCGTTTTAAGCCACTCGCGGAGCTGGCCGGCAAAGCCTTCATCGTCGAGCGCAAGCCAACCCTCGTCGATGATGAGCAGCGTCGGCCGCCCGTCCAACCTGTCGCCGATGCGGTGAAACAGGTAGGCCAGAACGGCGGGCGCGGCTCCCGTGCCGACAAGCCCCTCAATCTCGAACGCCTGCACGTCGGCCGAGCCGAGATGTTCGGCTTCGGCATCGAGCAGCCGGCCATAAGGACCGCCGACGCAATACGGCCGAAGGGCTTGTTTGAGGTCGTTGGATTGCAGCAGCACCGCGAGGCCGGTGATGGTGCGTTCCCCGATTGGCGCGGAGGCAAGCGAGGTCAGCGCCGTCCAGATATGTTCCTTCACCTCCGGCGTGATCGTCATGCCTTCGCGCATGAGGATGGCCACGATCCAGTCGGCCGCCCAGGCGCGTTCATAGGTGTCGTGAATGCGGGCGAGCGGCTGGAGCGATACGGAAGCGTCGGAACCTTCGGTCAGGCCGCCGCCCAGGTCGTGCCAGTCGCCGCCCATTGCGAGCGACGCGGCGCGGATGCTGCCGCCGAAATCGAAGGCGAAGACTTGGCTGCGGTCGTAGCGCCGGAACTGGAGCGCCATAAGTGCGAGCAAGACGGACTTACCCGCGCCTGTGGGGCCGACGACGAGCGTATGGCCGACATCGCCGACGTGAAGGGAAAACCGGAACGGGGTCGAGCCTTCGGTCTTTGCATAAAGCAGAGGGGGCGCACCGAAATGCTCGTCCCGTTCCGGCCCCGCCCACACCGCTGAAAGCGGGATCATGTGGGCGAGATTCAAAGTGCTGATGGGCGGCTGCCGGACGTTCGCGTAGGCGTGGCCGGGCAAGCTGCCGAGCCATGCGTCAACCGCGTTGACCGTCTCCACCATGGCGGTGAAGTCGCGGCCCTGGATGACCTTTTCGGCCAGCCGCAATTTCTCGTCGGCAATCCTGGGGTCCGCGTCCCATACGGTGATGGTGGCGGTGACGTAGGCCATGCCGGCGACATCTGCCCCAAGCTCCTGCAAGGCCATGTCGGCGTCGGCGGCCTTGTTGGCGGCGTCCGTATCGACGAGAACGGATGCCTCGTTGGTCATCACCTCTTTCAAGATCGCGGCGATGCTTTTGCGCTTCGCGAACCATTGCCGCCTGATCCTGGTGAGCAGCTTCGTCGCGTCGGTCTTGTCGAGCAGGACCGCGCGCGTGCTCCAGCGATACGGGAAGGCGAGCCGGTTCAAGTCGTCGAGCAGGCCGGGCGTTGTCGCGGTGGGAAAGCCGGTGACGGTCAGGACGCGGAGATGCTGGTCGCCAAGGCGCGGCTCCAGCCCGCCGGTCAACGGCTGGTCGGCGAGCAGCGCGTCGAGATAGATCGGCGTTTCGGGAACGCGGACGCGATGCCGGTTGGTCGAGACGGTGGAATGGAGGTAGGTCAGCGTTTCGCTGTCGTCGAGCCACCGGCAGGACGGCATGAAGCCGTCGAGCAATGCGAGCACGCGGTCGGTGCGGTCGATGAAACCGCGCAGCACTTCATAGGGATCGACGCCGGATTGCTCGCGGCCTTCATAGAGCCAGGTTTCGGCGCGGGCGGCTTCCTCGGCCGGGGGCATGTAGAGGAAGGTCAGGAAATAGCCCGACACGAAATGCGCGCCGGCTTCCTCGAAGGCGGCCTTGCGCTCGGCGTCGAGCAAGGCCGACGCCGGATCGGGAAACGTGCTGTCGGGATAGGTCGCGGCCTCGCTGCGCTGCGCCTCGACGAAAATCGCCCAGCCCGATCCGAGACGGCGGAAGGCGTTGTTGATGCGACCGGCGACGGCGACCAGCTCGGCCGCAACGGCGGAATCCAAATCGGGACCGCGAAACCTGGCCGTGCGCTGGAACGAGCCGTCCTTGTTCAAGACGACGCCAGAGCCGACCAGCGCGGCCCAGGGCAGAAAGTCGGCAAGGCGACTGGCGGTGCGGCGATATTCGGCGAGGTTCATCATGGCCACGCCCTCACGCTGCAAGGTTTGCGGGGATGCGCAGATGCCGCCGCCCCACCTCGACAAAGAGCGGGTCGCGCTTCGCCGCCCATACGGCCGCGAAATGGCCGATGGCCCATATGGCGAGGCCCACAAGCCAGAGGCGCAGGCCAAGGCCCACGGCCCCGGCGAGCGTGCCGTTCATGATGGCGATGGAGCGCGGTGCGCCGCCGAGCATGATGTGCTCGGTCAGCGCCCGATGGACCGGGACCGAAAATCCCGGCACCGCGTCGAGTTGTTCGAGGACGGCGGCCATCAAACGAGCGCCCCGCCGCCGAACGAGAAGAACGACAGGAAGAAGCTCGATGCCGCGAACGCGATGGACAGACCGAATACGATCTGGATCAGGCGACGGAAGCCGCCGCTGGTATCGCCGAACGCGAGGGTCAGGCCGGTTGCGATGATGATGATAACGGCCACCACCTTGGCAACCGGCCCTTCGATGGATTGAAGGACTTGTTGAAGCGGTTGCTCCCACGGCATTGACGAGCCGGACGCATGAGCGGCCGGGGCGAGGATGATGCTGATGGAAACAGCGGCGGTTGCGGTCGCCATGGTGCGGTAGCCGCGCGAAAGCGTGCGGATCATTTGGGTTCTCCTGTGCTGTTGGGGATTGCGGGGGTGATGCGGTAATCGCCGTCCGACCCCAGCCCTTCGACGCGGGCGAGTTCGGCCAGCCGGCGCGCGGAACCGCGCCCGGAAAGGACGGCAACAAGGTCGATGGTTTCCGCGATCAGGGCGCGCGGGACCGTGACGACAGCCTCTTGAATGAGCTGTTCAAGGCGACGGAGCGCGCCGATGCCGGTGCCGGCATGGATGGTGCCGATGCCGCCCGGATGGCCCGTGCCCCACGCTTTCAGGAGGTCGAGGGCTTCCGCGCCGCGCACCTCGCCGATGGGGATGCGGTCGGGGCGCAGGCGAAGCGAGGACCGCACAAGATCGGATAGCGTCGCCACGCCGTCTTTCGTCCGCATGGCGACAAGGTTGGGCGCGGCGCATTGCAGCTCGCGCGTATCCTCGATGATGACGACGCGATCCGCGCCCTTCGCCACCTCGGCGAGCAGCGCGTTGGTCAGCGTGGTCTTGCCGGTGGAGGTGCCGCCCGCCACCAATACATTGGCGCGGGATGCGACCGCCTCGCGCAACGTCACGGCCTGGTCGGCGGACATGATGCCGGCCGCCACATAGTCGTCGAGGCTGAACACCGCGACGGCGGGCTTCCTGATCGCAAATGCCGGTGCAGCGACGACGGGCGGCAAAAGTCCCTCGAACCGCTCGCCGGTTTCGGGAAGCTCTGCCGAGACGCGCGGGGATCGCGCGTGAACCTCTGCGCCGACGTGGTGAGCGACAAGACGGACGATGCGTTCGCCATCGGCCGGCGACATCGTTTCGCCCGTGTCGGCCAGCCCTTCGGAAAGTCGGTCGATCCAGATTCGCCCGTCTGGATTCAGCATGACCTCAACCACGGCCGGGTCTTCCAGAAACCGGGCGATGGCCGCGCCGAGCGCGGTGCGCAACATGCGCGCGCCGCGCTGTATCGCTTCCGGCTTATGGTGTGTGGATGTCATATCGGCCCCGATTCCTGACGGGGCGCGACAGACCGTCCCCGCAACGGGGTCGATTAAAGGAGCCTGAAATCAGGCTGATTCAACAAGTATCGAAGAGGATGCGGTGATCGGCGGCTATCGGCGGCGAATAGGACGGGTTGGAAATTCAGGTTACGCTGCCATCGGCCTCGAACTGATCTTGCGATGGACTATCGGGAAGCGAATCGACATCGCGCGACAACTCTTTGAGGAACCTGTCGCCGGTCGCAAGACGCCGGCCGAGCGTCTGCATGAAACCCTCGAACCGTTCGGCACCTTTCGCGCGGGCGGCGGCCTGCGCGCTCTCCGGCAGCGGCGGCGTGGCGGAAAGCCAGATGTTGACGAACAGCGAGACGGTTTCGCCGAGCACGGCAAGATCCTCGTCGAGCGCGTGGATCTCGCGGCCGAGCTTGTCGAGGCGGCGCGACATGGCCGCCTCCAGCCGATCCGAACTGTCGCCGGACAGGAAGGAAGCGACGGCTGCCTCGACGACGGCGGATTTCGACACTTGGCGGCGCAGCGCCAGCGCCTCGACCTGGGCGAGCAAGTCCGGGGCGAAATAGACGTTCATGCGGGTTCGGGTGGTCATGGGCGTATCCTCAAAGCTCGATGCCGTCGCCGGGGTCCAGCGACGCTTGCCGCGCGACCATCCGCATACGCTGGCGCAGCGCGCGGGCTTTGGCGGCGTCAACGTCCGGTTCATCGTCCAGAATGTCGAACTCCTGTTCGGGCGGACGTGGCGGCGAGATGATTTCCTCATGCTCCGGCAATTCCGGCTCGCGGCGGATACCGGCATTGGCCGGATCGCCTTCGGTCCCGCCGGCCGTGGCCGGGGCCGCTGCTTTCGTCGCCGCGACGATGCGGCTCGACCAATCGTCGGATGACGGGTTCGCGGCGGCGGGATCGGCTGCCGGATCGGGCGGGGTCAGGATGCGTTCCATGAACCGCGCATCCTCGAAATAGCGAGCCTTGGTCGCGCGGATGGGCGGCGTGCCGGCGACCATCACGATTTCATCGGATGGCGGGAGCTGCATCACCTCGCCCGGCGTGAGCAGCGGCCGCGCTGTCTCCTGCCGTGACACCATGAGATGCCCCAGCCATGGCGCTAATCTGTGTCCTGCGTAGTTGGTAGAGTCGCGCAACTCGGTCGCGGTGCCAAGCGCATCGCTGATCCGTTTCGCGGTCCGCTCGTCGTTCGTGGCGAAGGCGACGCGGACGTGGCAATTATCCAATACGCTGTTGTTCGCCCCGTAAGCCTTTTCGATCTGATTGAGGCTCTGCGCGATCAGGAAGGATTTGAGGCCATATCCGGCCATGAAGGCGAGCGCGGATTCAAAGAAATCGAGCCGGCCGAGCGCAGGAAACTCGTCGAGCATCAACAGCAGTCGATGCCGCTTGCCGGACGTGTGCAATTCCTCCGTCAACCGCCTGCCGATCTGATTGAGGATCAGGCGAATGAGCGGCTTGGTGCGGTTGATGTCGGACGGCGGCACGACAAGGTAGAGGCTGACCGGCTTCCTGCTGCCGACAAGATCGGCAATGCGCCAGTCGCACCGCGCCGTGACGCGCGCCACGACGGGATCGCGATACAAACCCAGGAACGACATGGCGGTGGACAACACGCCGCTGCGCTCGTTCTCGCTCTTGTTCAACAGCTCGCGGGCCGATGACGCGATGACGGGATGAACGCCGGCTTCGCCCAGGTGCGGCGTGTCCATCATCGCGCGCAAGGTCGCCTCGACGGGGCGCTTCGGATCGGAAAGGAAGCTGGCGACGCCGGCCAGCGTCTTGTCGGGTTCGGCATAGAGGACGTGCAGGATTGCGCCGACAAGCAGGCTGTGGCTCGTCTTCTCCCAATGGTTTCTTCGATCCAAGCTCCCTTCGGGATCGACGAGAATATCCGCGATGTTCTGCACGTCGCGGACTTCCCATTCGCCCTGGCGCACCTCCAGTAGCGGGTTGTAGGCCGACGATCTGGCGTTCGTGGGATCGAACAGCAGAACGCGGCCGTGCTTCGCGCGGAAGCCGGCGGTCAGCGTCCAGTTCTCCCCTTTTATATCGTGGACGATGCAGCTTCCCGGCCAGGTTAGCAGCGTCGGCACCACGAGGCCGACGCCTTTGCCTGACCGCGTAGGTGCGAAGCAAAGCACATGCTCCGGCCCATCATGGCGCAGATAGTCGCGTTCGCGCCGGCCGAGCACGACGCCATCGGGGCCGAGCAATCCGGCCGTGCGGATTTCCTTGTCCTCGGCCCATCGTGCCGATCCATAGGTGGCGACGTTGCGCGCCTCCCGCGCCCGGATGATCGACATCATGATTGCGGCGGCGATGGCCATAAGCCCGCCCGACGCTGCGATGACGCCACCCTCGACGAAGATCGAAGGCGCATAGGCGTCGAAGGCATACCACCACCAGAACAGCGCGGGTGGGTAGTAGATCGGCCAGCCAGCCAGCTCGAACCATGGATTGCCGAGCTGCGCCTGAAAGCCGAGACGCCATGCGGTCCATTGCGTCGCCGCCCAAGTCATCACCAGAACGATGGTGAAGACGACGGCGATCTGACCCCAAAGGATTCGGCCTCCGCGCATACGGGCTCCAGTCGGAAAAAGAGACGGAGCCGATCAGAGAGTAGGCAATTATGGGACAGGCAACAGGAAAGGTAGAGCGGGAGGGCTGTCGGATACTATCGGCGGCAAATAGGACGGGTTGCGTCCACTCATTTATCTGCGCGGATGTCTGTCGCGGGAAGACCGTAACGAATCGCGGACGAGACTCAATCCGCCGGGATAGTTCGCCCCATTTCTCTTGCGAGGGTGAGCAAATTGCGAAGTGCCGCGCTACAGTTGAATGGCGACCAGACGGCCGAGAAAGGAACCGGCTCCGGTTCGTCCGCGACCGGAAGGAAAGTAACGTCGGAAGTTCGTAGCAGCGACGTAGCCGCGCCGACGATGGTGACGCCGAAGCCCTGTCCGACCATGGAAAGCAGCGTGCCGCGCTCGACATCGAAGCGTTGGATAGATGATGCCGGCCAGCGTCCGGCAAGGCGCAGCACGATATGGTCATGGACTTGTGGGCCGGTGCCGCCGTGCCGGGCAAGGAACGTCTCGCCCGCTAGATCGGCCCAGGTGACGGCGGCTTGCTTGGCGAGCCGATGCCTATCCGGCAGCGCGGCGACCAGCGGTTCGGTCCATATCCGCCGCGTGTGGCAGTCGGGTAGCTCGGGCGTGCCTGCCATGAATACGATGTCCAGACGGTCGGCGCGCAATTGCATAACCGCATCGCGTGCTGTGCCTTCCGTGATCTCGACTTCGATGCCGGGATAGTCTTCGCGATACTGTCCGATCAGTCCTGCGAGGAAGCTGCGAGGGATCAGGGCATGGACGCCGATGCGCAGGCGTCCGCACTCTCCTGACGCCGCCATGCCGGCGGTCTTCACGGCATGGTCGAGTTGATCGACGCCGGCCGCAACATGCTCGACGAACTGGCGACCGGCCTCTGTCAGCCGGACGCCTCGCGCATGGCGCTCGAACAGCAAAACGCCAAGGTCTTGCTCCAGCGTCTTCACGCGAGCACTGACGCTCGACAGGCTGACGCCGAGTGCGTTCGCAGCGTGCCGGAAGTTCAGATATTCGGCGACGGCGAGCGTTTGAATGAGGGACGCGAGGGGAATGCGTGAACCCAACGAGGTCGGCACTCCCCATTTGCGGTCGATCATGGGTGTTGAACGCCGCCGCCGCACCGTTTCACCTGTGCTCGGTCAATCGACGGCGACCGTCGCGCCGGATACCGGGAACATTGTGAATGTCTGACCGGAAAATCAGCGGCAGACCGATCATGAGACGGCGGCCTCCCATCCGCCCCCTAGTGCCTTGTAGAGAGCGACAACGGCCATCAGTTCACCGACGCGAGCATCAAGACTCGCACGCTCCGCAGCGCTGTATGCGGATTGCGCGTCCAGCAATATCGTTAGGTCGTCCTCGCCAGCCTGGTAGCGCTGGCGGGCAAGATCGACCGCAGCGGCCGCCTGCGTCGTCGCCCCCTCCGCTTTCCGGCGCATGATCTGTGCGGCGGCATATCGGTTAAGCGCCGTCTCACTGTCAGTAAGCGCGCCCGTTACGCTCCGCTCGTAGCGGATCATGGCTGCATCGGCTCGGGCATCCGCCGCCCGAATCTGCGCTCGGATGCGCCCCATGGAGAATATGGGCCAATGGAAGCTCGGCCCAACTTGCAATCGTGTGCTCGCCCCCGATGCCAGATCGCCCGCGCTCTGAGCTTGCTGACCAATCGACCCAATGAGCGATAGTCGCGGAAAGAGGTCAGCCGTGGCCACGCCAACGTCAGCGGTGAAAGCCGCCAATTCGCGCTCTGCCTGACGTATATCCGGGCGTCGCCTTAACAGTTCGGATGGAAGCCCAGCCGTAATCTGCGATGGAGCAACCGGAAGCGACCCAGGGCTCAACAACCGAAGTGAAGTGGCCCCCGGTGCTTGGCCAGTTAGCAAGGATAAGCGATAGGCTGCCGCGCGCGCGTCGGCCTCAATCCCATCAAGGCTTACGCTGGCTGCCCGAGCCTGTGTGTCGGCACGAGCAAAGTCGAAGCGCGACGCCTCGCCGGACCTAAACCGCCTTTCGACCAGGCTGGCGATGGCCTGCTGTGCGTTGGCGTCTGCGCGAGCAACCAACAGCCTAGTTTGGGAGCCGCGTAGATCGACGTAGCTTCGGACAACCTCTGCGATCACCTGTAAGATGACATTGCGCCGGGCTTCCTGCATTGCCTCTGCACGGGCGTCCGCCGCTTCGATGCTACGCCGTGTTCGGCCCCATAGGTCGATTTCCCACGACGCATCGAATCCGAAATCGAAAAGGGAAAATTGAGGATCGAACCCCGGAACATTGGCAACCGGCAATTGACCGTTTTCGCTGACGCGGTTCGCCGTGGCCGCGCCGGATAGTGCTGCATCTGGACCAGCGCGACCGCGTGCGGCGTCGCGTAGCGCCCGCGCTTCGCGTAGGCGCGCTTCCGCCTCCCGAACGTCGTGGTTGCTGGTTACAGCCAATTCCACAAGTTCAACGAGCTGTGAATCATTGAGCGAGCGCCACCAATCTTCATCAATCGGATGTGGATTGGCAGCGGAAATCCAGCCGGGCGCCACCGCCGGGCTGGATTCGACATAGCTTGGTCCGACCGTGCAGGCCGCAACGCTAAGAGAAGCTAGTAGTGCCGGGAACGGGGGATGACGCATGGGCTACTCCATCCGAGCGCGGAAAAGAATTGCCGAAACGGTCAGCGTGACGGACGCGATAGCCGCCAGCGGCCATGTGTTCGCGAGAATGACCGCCGCCGGCATGTCTTTCAGGAAGACGCCTTCGGAGACGACGAGGAAATGCCGACAGGGATTGGCGAAAGCGATCACCTGTAGCCAGCCGGGCATGTTATCGACTGGAGTGGCGAAGCCGGACAGCAGGATTAGCGGCACCGTCACCAGAAACATGCCGAGAAAGGCTTGTTGCTGGGTTTGCGACAACGTGGATACCAGCATTCCGACGCCGATCAGCGACACTACATAGAAGAACAGAGAGAAGTAGAACGACGCCACGGAGCCGGTAAGCGGCACTCCGAAGACCGTGGGGATAAGGATCACATAGAGCGTGGCATTGAAGAATCCGATCAGCAAAGGCGGTGCCATCTTGCCAATGAGGATTTCGTGGACCCTCAACGGCGAAACCATAAGCTGATCGAAGGTGCCTAGCTCCCGCTCGCGGGCAACGGATTGAGCCGTAATCGACAAGGTGCCGGTTGCGCCCAGGGTCACAAGCAACGCCGGCATCACGAACCAAAGGTATATCAGCGCGGGATTGAACCAGTTGGTGACGACGGTTCGGGTAGTGGACTGCCCTGGAGTTGCGGCGGGGCGCGCTTCGGCTGCGACCTGGCCAATGATCTGTTGCAGGTATGAGGAAACGATCTGCGATGCGTTCGAGCGTCGCCCGTCTAGGACGATCTGAACCTCGCCAATCTGCCCGCCCTCGATAGCCGCGCTGAATCGCGAATCGAAACTGAGAACGGCGATGACCTGCTGATTGTTGATTGCCTCCCGCATGTCGTCGGGCGAGGCGAGCGGCACCATGCGGCCGACGTTGGGGCTGCCTGCCACCCGCGAAACAATTTCATGGCTCCAGATGCCGGAATCGCGGTCGAGCACGCCAACGTCGAAGTTGCGCACTTCCAGCGTCGCCGCGAATCCGAACAGGACGAGTTGAAGTAACGGAGGCGCAATAAGGGTGATGCGAGCCCTGGGGTCGCGAAAGACCGCCCATAGCTCTTTCACGATGATCGCAGATAGTCGCGCGAAGCTGGCGGAACTCATCATGCGATCCTCCGGCGCGTCACTCGGAAGGCGAGGCCGAAGAACAGGAGGCCGAAACCCAGCATCGCCAGGATGCTGCGAACGAACATCGGCCAAAGATCGCCCACCACGAAAACGCTGGTCAGGGGCGGGATGAAGTAGCGGGCTGGAACCGCATAGGTCATCCCCTGAATGAATTTCGGCATCGAGCCGATCTCGAACAGAAATCCAGACAGCAGCAGGCCCGGCATAAATGCCGTTAGCAACGCAACCTGGCTGGCCACGAACTGATTCTTCGTCGCCGCCGAAATCAGCAAGCCTTGGCCCAATGCTGGCATGAGGAAGGCCGCGCCAACCGCATACAGCGCGAGGATCGACCCTCTAAAGGGCACGCCGAACAGGAAGACGGCGACGATGACGCAGAGCGTCATCGAACCGAGCCCGAGCACGAAATAGGGAATGATTTTCGTGGCCAGGAACTCGCCCATGCTGACGGGCGTAGCCATCAACGCTTCGAGCGTGCCGCGCTCCCATTCCCGCGCGACGACGAGCGCGGTCAGAAGCGTCCCGATCATCGTCATGACAATGCTGATCGAGCCGGGAATGAGAGCGAAGCGACTTTCGAGGCCCGGATTGAACCAGAAGCGGGGCAGCGGGGCGATTGCGGGAGCTAGTCGCACACCACGATCCAATGCACGGCCTTCCGCCCAGGTAGCCCGAACACCTTCGGCATAGGCGGCGACAAAGGATGCCGTGTTCGGCAGCGAGCCATCGGTAATCACCTGGATCGGCGCGTCGATCCCGGCTGCGACCCTCTGGCCGAAATCACTCGGAATGACCACGATGCCCCGGATATGCCCAGCGATCAGTTCATCCTTGAGCGAAGTCACGTCGCGCCGGGATTGAACCTGAAACCACCGGGATGATCGGTAGGCCCCCGCCAGGCTGGCCGCCGCTTCGCTGGAATCTTGAACCGCCAAGCCGATCCGCGTCCTCGCCGTATCGAGAGACACACCGTATCCAAACAGGAAAAGCAGGAGCAGCGGCAGCACAAAGGCAATCAGCATCGTCGAGGGGTCGCGGAGAATCTGTAGCGACTCCTTGACGAGCAGGGCCATGAAGCGTCGAGGATAGAAGCGGTCGTTCATGCGGCCTCCCGCTTTCGATCCGTTTCCTCGATCAGCGCAATAAAAGCGTCCTCCATCGTAAGGTCTGTGCCGCCACTGATTTCAGCCGCGCGGGTTTTGAGGTCTTCGGGCGTGCCTTGGGCGATTTCCTGCGCGCGATAGATCAGCGCTATGCGGTCGCAATATTCCGCTTCTTCCATAAAGTGGGTGGTGACGAGCACCGTCACGCCGCGTTGCACGAGGCCGTTGATGTGCAACCAGAACTCGCGGCGGGTGATAGGGTCCACGCCCGATGTCGGCTCATCCAAGAAAAGCACGGGCGGTTGATGGAGCACGGCGCAGGCAAGCGAGAGCCGTTGCTTGAAGCCTAGCGGCAATGTTCCGCTGTTCACCGGCAGATGACGTTCAAGCTGGAAAATGTCGATGACGCGCGCAACGGCCTCGGCCCGCTGGCGTCGGTTCAAGCCATAGGCTCCGGCGAAGAAGTCCAGATTTTGTTTGACGCTAAGATCGCCATACAAGGAAAATTTCTGCGCCATGTAGCCGAGAGACTGACGCGCCTCCGCGCTGGCGGTGCGAAGATCATGGCCGGCAACGCGGCCTTCGCCCGCTGTCGGCGTGAGAAGCCCGCAAAGCATCTTGAAGGTCGTGGATTTGCCCGCGCCGTTCGGCCCGAGAAGGCCGAATATCCGGCCTTGCGGCACGGAGAATGTGATGTCGCCTGCCGCCGTGAACGTCCCAAACACCTTGGTAAGCCCTCGCGCCTCGATGGCCGGCGCGTCGGACTTTTCGATGGGCTTGTAGCTCGCGGCGAGTTGGCTGACGCCTTTCGGTCCTCCACCAAGGATGTCAATGAACGCATCCTCAAATCGCGGCTGCACGGCTTCGATTCGGTCGCCCTGCGACATTCCGAATCGTTCTGTGGTCGGCGCAGCAGCGCCTTCGTCCATGAGGACGCGAACGGAAGCGCCCTGAATGGTGGCGTCCTTTACATCGTCGCGAAGGACAAGGCTGGCGAGTAAAGACCGCCGGCTTTCGGAAGGACCAAACAGACGATAGGTCCGACCTTCGACACGGGATGTCAGCCGCTTCGGCGGTCCACTGAACAGCAGCTTGCCTTCGTTCAGCAGGAATACCGTATCGCACTTCTCGGCTTCGTCGAGATAGGCGGTGGACCAGACGACGCCCATGCCCTCCGTCGTGAGCTGGCGGACCATCGCCCATAGTTCCCGCCTGGCCACGGGATCGACGCCAACGCCAGGCTCATCAAGCAGCAGCACGCGAGGGGGCCGCACCAGCGCGCAGGCCAGGCCCAGCTTTTGCTTCATGCCGCCCGATAGACGGCCAGCCAACCGGGGGCGGAATCGCTCAAGGTCCGTGAAAGACAGGAGTTGGGAAAAGCGCTCCGTGCGTTCTTTCCCTGGGGGTAAACCGCGAAGATCAGCGTAGAGCGAAAGGTTCTCGATAACCGACAGGTCTTCGTAGAGTCCGAAGCGTTGCGGCATGTAGCCTAGCGCCGACCTGTCGGCCGCGATGGCGGGCTCGCCAAGAAGGGTAACTTCCCCTTCATCCGGGTCGAGCAATCCGGCGAGCAAACGGATCAGGGTTGTCTTGCCCGCGCCATCGGGGCCGACCAAGCCCGTCATCACGCCGCCCATCACCTCCATGCTCACGGCATCAAGTGCCGGGGCTGCATTGGGCGCGAAGCGTTTGGTGACATCTACAGCGTGGGCGACTGCCTCTGTCATTTCACTGGCCCGCCCCTGGGTCCGGGCTCTGCTGGAGCCTCACGGTCACGGGCTGACCTTGACGGAGACGGTCATCGGGATCGGTGACGTTGATCCTCAAACGATAAACGAGGTCGGCGCGCAGTTGTTCGGTCTGAACCGTCCTCGGCGTAAATTCGGCGGTTGGTGAAATGAAGCCGATGACACCACGATAGACTTTGGGGTTGCCGTCAGTGGTTACGAACACGGTCATGCCGGGCGCAATCCGCCCAAGGTCGGGTTCGGCAACATAGGCGCGCACCCGGATCGGCCGATTGATGGTGAGCGTGAAGATAGTTGCGCCGGATTGGACGATGGCACCGGGCTCGGCCGCTCGCGTGAGGATCGTGCCAGCGTCCGGTGCTTTAAGCGTCGTGTCGGCCAGATTGGTTTTCACCCTATCGCGTTCTGCTATCGCCGCCGCGAGTTGCGCCTCCGCTGCCGCGATGTCTTCGACGCGAGAGCCGGCGCGAAGCAACGCCAATGCTTCCTCTGCCGCCCGAAGCTGCGCCTCGGCGGCGAGGTATTCAGCCTCGGCGGCCTCGAAAACCGATTGGGATACAGCGCCGGTCGCAACCAGCGCTCGGCGACGCTGGAAGGCTTCTCGTGTTCGCACCATGTCCGCCCTTCGGACGGCGACCGCAGCCTCCGCCTGGGCAATTTCCTGGGGTCGATTCCCGTTGCGCCGTTTTTCGAGTTCGGCGCGAGCGGTCGCAACCTGCGCTTCCGCACCCGCCAGCGCGTCAATGAATGGCTGTTGGTCAAGCTGGGCCAGAGTTGCCCCAGCCTCGACCGAAGCACCTTCATCAATCGGCATTTCGGCGATACGACCCGCAACGCGAAACCCGAGATTCACCTGACGAATATCGACATTCCCATAGAGGATCAGCCCCTCGTTGGGCTTGTCCAAGAAGCCGAAGCCGCGAGTGTAGTATCCCGCCGCTGCGACGCCCGCGATGATGACTGCCAGGATGATGATGCGGCGGGGCACTATGCGCCCCCCACATTCGAGGAGGCAGGCGCAATGGACGCGACAAGTTCGACCACCAAAGCCTCAACAGCCGCGAGGCCCTTGTCGTCTATCGTCTCCCAATTGAGCGCGGCGAGGACCGAAGCGCGCCCCATCCTGAACATGAGGACGCTTCCAACCAATGCGAGGGTTCTGAGGCGCACATGCTCGGAAGCAGAGTCTTCGTCGAGCAAGGTTCCAATTAGATGGTCACATATATTGAGCAGCGGTCCCATCAAGTCGTCGTAGAGGCAACGAAAGGCCGTAGTCGGCTGCATCTGCTCGCGGATAATGAAGCGCGCCCAAGGCTCGGAACGGCTGCTCACGAATAGCGCCGCCATCCGCTGAATGATCTCGGTCAGCAGGCGGCGTGCCTCATCCGTTCCAAGTGGCGTTCCCGAGCGCGCTTCTTCGACACGGGCAAAGACGAGGCTTCGCAGCGGGGCGATATGATCCTTGATGCCATCCCCGATGGAGGTGGCCGCAGCGAGGTAAAGGCCGTCCTTGTTTCCGAAGTAGTAGGCAATTGCCTGCTGGTTTGCCCCGGCCTTCTCGCAAAGCATCCGGGTCGTCGCGCCGTCGAAGCCGACACGCCCGAAAACATCCACGGCTGCGATAAGCAGCTTCTCGCGAGTTTGATCGCCGCGCTCGATCTTTCGTCCCGACATGACGCCCGTGCTCCATCCTTCATCTTGGGAACCGAAAGCCGTCCGCTCGCTTGCGGTGCGTGCCGGCCCCTGTCCCATGGTCAGCTTTAACGTGGATCAGCGACTAAATCAATCACATGATTTAGTTACTATTTGGTGTCCGGCACCAGCATTGCCAGCGCCTCGGTTGGACAGCGCTACAGCCCCAAACCCTTCTGCCGGCCCAATTGCCACGACACCGAACCGCCCTGCACGACGCCCGCGACTTCACGGCCGAGCTGGCGGTCGATGACAGGTCGCCATGGGACAAGGGTGAACTCGTGCGCTTTCTCGACGATGGCGAACTTGCCGCTGGTTAGCTGCACGGTGCCAGTGAACTTGCCGCTGACGGTTTCGCCATCGGCGACGGCGCGGAACGGCAGCGACTTGTTCGCCGCCATCGCCGTGCCGAAGCTGGCAACCTCGCGCTCGCGCAGCGTCGCGAGAAGATTGCGCCGATAGAAGATTCGGCCGTCCCGGCTGCGCGTGGCGTCACCATGCTCGACGTGATGCTCGCGGCGCTGGTCCATCGCCTCGCGCACCTGCTGGCCGAAGCCGGCCGATGCAAGGTCGGTTGCGTCGGGCGTAACCAAGCGCCGGTCGAGCCAGGTCGCGCCGTCCGCGCCGATCTGCTTTTCAAGGTCGAGCACCGAAAGGACGCGAACGCTGGCCTGCCGGTTGCGGCCGGCGTCGTAGGCGGCGGCGCGGCTCTCGAAATCTTCGGGGATGCGCCATTGGTCGGCGTCGATCCGCTCGACGATGCCGGCGCGGCGCAATGCCTCCAGCCGGCGCACATGAGCATCAACATAACCTTCATAATCGCCGCCCGGAACGCGCCCCTCGAACTTGGCCTGCTCCAGATGCCGGCTCGGCCGGTAGATGCCGTCCTCGGCGATGGCGGCAATGCTTCGGTCGGACGGACGGCTTGCCGTTTCGGCCGGGCCGATCTCGACGACGCTGCCTATCCGCGCGTCCTCGACGCGGGCCGGGTCGATGCCGGCGACATGGTGGGTCCGGCCGTCGATCCCGTCCACCACGACGGTCAGGTTCTCGCCCAGCTCGTCGGACAGATACTTATCGACGACGCGGCCGACGATGGGCTTTTCGGGCGGCCCGTCATGGATTTGGAAGGTCAGCGGGTCGCGCTCCAGGCCATCGGCCTTCAACGCCTTGTGCATGTTGCGGATGATGTCGCCGCGCTCGCCCATCTCGCGCAAGGTCGGCTCCATGCGCTCGCTCAATTCCCAAACGCCCGGCGCGTGCTCGGTCGCCAACCCCATCTTGTCCAGCTTGGCGAGACGGCGCAGGCGAAGCGCCCGGTTGAACTGGCGGCGCGGCTCGGCCGGCTCTTGGCGAAGGTCGAGGAACCTATCGTCGGCTTCCTCGACCATAGCCCGGTCGATGCGTGTGAAACGGTCCTGGTCGATCTCGGCCGACAGCTTGCGGGTCTGCTCGATCTCGGTGACGGGGCCAAGCTCCAGCGTGGTCAATTCGCTCGCCCGCTCGCGGATGCCGTTGGCGAGATAGTCGCCGTTGATGACAAGGTTCTCGCCCAGGTCATCCTTGCCGCGCACGATGACATGCACATGGGGATGGCCGGTGTTGTGGTGATTGACCGCAACCCAATCGAGTTTCGTGCCAAGGTCGGCTTCCATCTGGCGCATGAGGTCGCGGGTATAGGCTGTCAGGTCCGACAGGTCCGCGCCGTCCTCCGGCGAGACGATGAATCTGAATTGGTGGCGATCCTCCTGGCCGCGCTCAAGGAAGGCAGCGCCATCGGCGCGGTCCTCGGTCGCCGAATAGAGCTGCCCGCGCTCGCCGTCGCGCGATGTGCCGTCGCGCTGGATGTAGCGCAGATGGGCGGCCGCCCTTCCGTTCCTGCCCGCCTCCTTGACGTAGCGGGTCTTGACGACGACGCGGCGCATTCCGGGCGCGCTGTGACGCCAGCCGCCCGACAGGGTGCGAGCGCGCACGAAGGCCGCGCCGCGTCCACGCCGGACGCCCGGTCCTCCAGTCGAGCGCGCTCCCTTGCCGCCCTTGGCGGTCGGGGTCTTGCCTGGGCGCGGCGACGATCTGGATGACGTGGTGCTGTGCTGTCGAGCGATCTTCTTCGCCTGGGTTAGAAAGCTCTTGGTCTTGCCGCCCTTCGGCGCGTCGGATCGGATGCGGCCGGGCTTCGGGCGGAAGCGGTTTTCGTCGTCGGCGCTCACGTCCGCGCCTCCGGCCAAAACCCAAGAAAATCGGGCGTTCGGCGGTCATGGTGCCGGTCGAAATCCAGCAAAGCCAAGGCTTTGCGCAATATCGCGGCACGCGGGATCAAAAAGCATGGTGCCGCTCGCGGACCACCTAACCAGTGTGCAGACAACAACAATTTCAGAAATCCGGCCGACCTAGTGCCGGTTTCCTTTATCTTGCCCTCCGCCTTTACTGCCCTTTCCGCCCTTCCTGCCGGGAATCCAGCCAGGCGAAACCCCGCATGACTGGACACCGGAACGGCTCGCGCCGAACGCGGGAACGCGCCCCTCATGGCGCTCCCCCGTCATCGGCGCGAGCCACGAAAATGCTGCCGGTTGGCGGCTCCGCATCGGCGGGATCGCGCACCGGAACGGTCGCGCGAGCGCCGCCGGATTGCGCTTCGGATGACAGCGCGGCGGCAGTTCGCAAGTCGGTCGAGCGCGCGACGAACAGTGGAGCCGCGCGCCAGTCGGGCGGCGGTGGCGGTGCTGTCGCGAGTGTTTCGGGCGCGACCGCGCCGCCGAGAACCGGCGCGAGCACGGCGACATAGGCGCGTGTCTCGACCGGCAGAGCGCGGCCGGTCGCGCGATGGTCATCGTAGCGGCCGGGACCGGCATTGTAGGCTGCGAGCATCGCCGCGACATTGCCGTAGCGCTCCCACATTTCGCGCAGATAAGCCGCGCCCGCCATGATGTTGTCGCGCGGGTCGTAAGGATTGCGACCGAGGCCATGACGGACGCGCAGGCCCGCCCAGGTATCGGGCATGACCTGCATCAATCCCATGGCTCCGGCCGACGAGATGGCGCGCACGTCACCCGCGCTCTCGGCGCGCAGCACGGCGCGAATCCAGTGCTCGGGAATGCCGAAACGCTGCGAGGCTTCGGTGATGAAGCCGGCATAGGGATCGGCGGGATTAGCGCGTGCGGCGGGTGCGGCCTGCGCCGATACGGCGGCAGGCCAGGCACCGACCGCGAGCACGCCGACCAGCAGGAAACCGGCATATCGCAAGATCGCCCGGTCTCCGATCGACCTCCAGCCTGCCAGCGTGCTCGCTGCGGTCAAGGGCAAGGCGTGAGCGCCGGCCAGAGGCCGCCCCTGACCTTCGCTGCGCGCGCCGGCCGTCCGGTGGCCGAGCGGGACGACGGGATGAGACAGCCTTTCCGCTAACAACGGGATGAGGGTTCTGAATGCAGGGATGACGCGGGATCGCATGGCTTTCAGTCCCGCCCGCCGCGCGGCTTCGGGCGGCTCCAGTGCAGCGACCAGGCCGTCTTGTCGTTGCTGTTCTGGAAGAGATTGGCGCGGATCGGCTGCGGCAAGGCAGGGTCGTCGATCACCAGCGAAATGTAGTCGCCGGCCTTTTCGCCGACTTCCTTCCAGCCCGCGCCGACCTCCGGGCCATCTTCGGCCCCGTGAAGGACGCGATAGGCGGGTGCGTTCTCCGCGTCCGATGGTTCGGCGGGAACAATGGTCAGTTCGCGGTAAAGGGTGAGCGTATGAACACGGCCCACGAAGGTTTCGTTTTCGGCGGTGAATTGACCGATCTGTGGCATGACAGTCTCCTTGGCGGTGGCGTTTGGAAAAGCCATCGGCGGGCACCGCTCCCGCTGATGGGAAAGCGGTCATTGCGGCGTTGCGCTGATCTGGGCACGCCATTGGTAGCGGCCGTCGCCTTCCTCATCGGTCCAGAGCGGCAGCGCCCGGCCAATGACGGAACTTGCGGGAATGGGTCCGAAGTAACGGCCGTCTAGGCTGTCGGGGACCTCCCAATTCATGAGGAAGATTTCGCCCTCGCCGATGATACGGCAGCCCTGCCAGGCGGGCAGATCGCGACCGATCCGGTCGCGCTCCAGCGCTTCACCCATCTCGATCCCGTCCACGGTGATTGTGGATCGCAAACGGCACACGCGCTGCCCCGGCAGGCCGAGGACACGCTTGAGAAGCGGCACGCCACGTCCGACATAGCCGCGCTCGACCATGAACTCGGCGAGCGGTTCGGGCGGTATGATCGCGACCAGCTCGGGCACGTCGATCCGGTCGGCCGGCGCCACGGTATAGAAGCCGATCGGCGCGCTGGCCGTCGCGTTCCAGATCAGTTTCGTGGGCGTCGGGATGAAGGCCGCGATGGCGACGCCCATCGCTGCGAAATACGTCACCATGACGTAGCCGAACCGCGTCATGGCGCGATCCTCCGACGCCCGATCCACGCCGCATGTCGGTCCGGCGTGTAGGCGTGCGGCTCCAGGCCAGCGGTCAGCCGGTTGTGGACGTGCCGCCAGTGATCCGGCGAAGCGTCGGCGGGATCGAGGCCGACCGCTTCCACTGCGTCGATGGCGGCAAGCACGCGCTGCACCTTCGCCCATCCGTCGAGGCGCAACAGGATGTCGCCTCCGGGGCGCACGAAGGGCAGCGTCTGGAAGGGTTCGCCGCGGCCGATGGCGCGCACGATGTCGATACGTGAAATCACCGTGCCGTGTTCGCCGGCCGCCCAGCGGACGAAGGCGAAGACGCTCTCCGGTGCGAAGCCGACGATACTGCGGCGGCGGTCGATGATCTGTTCGTAGCTCTTGCGGCCGAAGCGTATCCAGCGCTCGATCTTGCGCTTGTCGAAGGTCAGTTCGACCAATGTGGTGAAGGGCGCAGGCCCGTCCGGCAGCGGACGGCCGTGCAAGCGGCGGGCCGCGTTGCCGGTCATGTCGGATCTCCTTCGGTGGTTGGAAATTCGCGGGCGAGAAGGTCGCGCAGCATGTCGGTGACTGTGATGCCACGCCGGAAGGCTGCGACCTTGATGCGGCCGCGCAGTTCGGGCGTGATGTCGATGGTCAGGCGGGCGGAGAACACCTCGCCAGCGGCCTTGCCGCTTGGCGGAGCTTCGGCCGCCCTGATCCAGCTTTCGGCATTGCCCGGCCGGGAGGCGAAGTCGGGTTTGCGGGGAGCGCGGCTCATAGAGCGGCTCTCCCGACGCCGAGACGGTCGATCTCGGCGGCCAGCGCCACGATCTCGCGCGCGGCCGGGCTGCCGTCGTCGATCTCGGAAGCGAGCCGCCCGGACTGCGCGGCATCGGCGAAGACGACGCGCTGGCCGATGGTGGCGGCGAGCAAGGGCGGATCGTGGTCGGCCAGCGTCTCGGCCGTCTCGCGAGCAATGACGGTGCGCGCGCCGCAACGGTTGAGCACGAAGCGCGCCGCCAGCTCGGGCCGGTAGATGCGTGCTTCCTTCAGAAGCGCCAGCATCTCGGCCGAGGCCCAGCCGTCGAAGGGGGACGGCTGCACCGGGATCAGCACCAGATCGGCGGCGAGCAGCGCCGAGCGCATGAGACCGGCGACGCGGGGTGGCCCGTCGATGACGACGACATCGGCGTCACGCGCCAGCTCCGGGGCTTCGCGGTGCAAGGTGTCACGGGCCAGGCCGATGACACTGAACAGCCTCGGCAGGCCCTCATGGCTGCGCGTCTGCGACCAGTCGAGGGCGGAGCCTTGCGGATCGGCGTCAATCAGGGTGACGCGTCGCCCCTGCGAGGCCCAGGCTCCGGCAAGATGCAGCGCCAGCGTGGTCTTGCCGACCCCACCCTTCTGGTTGAGGAGCGCGACGATCATGGCGCACCTCGCCGGCCAGAATCGGGTTGGAAACCAGCACTGGCACCGGCACCACGGATCGCATGCGCGCGCGTCAAAGAAGAAGAGTTAGATTCTTTGTTAGATTCTTCTATAGAGTCCGGCGCGTGATTTGCGCCTAATGTCCCGATACTGCGTGCGCCTAATGTCCCGATAGGATTCACATGGTTATCCACAGGCACTGTGGATAGATTTTCGGGCAGGAAACGCATCAGTTCACGGCCATCCTCCCATTCGATCTGGAGGCAATAGCCGGGCAGCGGCTGGCGGGCCGCGATCCGGCGCAGATCGAGCGCGAAATCGGATGGCCGCGCCAGGCTGCCGGATTTTTGGTGAAGATGGCTGATCTCGAACGCCCAGCCCTCGGGCTGGCGGCCGGCATGCTTGCGGGCGACGCGATAGAGCCATCGTTCGATGCCGCCGGTCAGCCGGAAATAGGAAGGGTCGATAGTCAGCACCAGCGAACGATCGAGAACGCTGGTGTAGAACCATTCGGGCAGGACGAACTCCATGCCCTCGACGCGCCCGGCGCGCGTCGTCATCTCTTCCCATTCGTTGATCCATGAGAATTGCCGCCGCCGCCAATGCTTGCCGTTGCGGATCGTGGTGGCGATGACGGTCGATTGCAGGCGTGCGAGCGCGGCCTTGAGCAGCAGATAATCGCGGTTGCCGGTGGACCGGCCAACGGCGCGCAGGAGCTGGTAGGGCATGAAGCGGAAGAAGCGCGACGTGGTGAAGCCGGCATTCTCGGCCGCGACAAGTTGCGAGGCGGCCCAGATCAGCACATCGGCGTCCCAGATCGTCGCCATCCCATGTTCGGGCATGGCTAAGACCTGTACCTCGACATCGGCCGCCCGATAGAGGATCGGTTTCAGGCGCGGTCGCTTGCCCAGCGAGAAGAAGGGCCGTTCCATCAGATCGCGCTGGTCGCGTGGTGCGGCATCGCCGGTTGCGACCACGAAGGGATCGAGACGCGAGCGCTCGCTGGTCTCATCCGGTTGCGCGGGGATATGGTCGTCATCGCGCAACATTCTACAACTCGTCCCGCTCGTCGGGCGTCAGCGGGCGTGCCGCGAAGACGGTGCCGGCGTTCTTGTCGCTGGTGGATTTGCGGGTGCCGATCGCGGTCCAGGCTTCCAGATCGCGCAGGGCGTAGAGGACGCGGCCGCCGACCTTGCGATAGGTCGGGCCGGTCCCATAGGTCCGGTGCTTCTCAAGAGTGCGGATGGACAGGCCGAGGAAGCGCGCGGCTTCCTTTGTGCGCAGAAGGCGCGGCGGTAGGTCGGCGTTGCGGCTCGCCATGGGGAAACACCTCCGGTTGGTCAGGACAGGCGGCTGTCGAGCGACAGCGGGCTGTGGCGGACCATGGAGAGTGACTGGCGGCCTGTAGCGTGCCGCATTTGCGCCTATGCGTTGGCGGCACCCCCTGACGTGAGGATTTCAGGCCGGAAAAGGTGAGCTATTTCAGCGTTTCACTGGCCGTTGCGCGGATTCGGCCAAGACAATCGCGGACGCATCGGCTAAAGGTGAATGTGGAGCAGACGCGCTGCTCCAGGGGCGTAGTAACCCCTGACTAGCGGTTGGTGCCGGCCGTGACGGCACCACACTCCTTGACCCTATGGTCGGGGAGCCTGTGGCGTATGCAACAGGCTTTCCAGCTAAAGTCTCTAGCTGCTGCCCCTTGGTGTGAGGGATATCCCGCCTTTTTCTGCTACCTCATGATCTGCTCCTTCGCGGATGTTTGCAAGATCACCCGTCATCACTCCCGGAGTGCAACAGTCTCTTCG